>Ga0157362_1001203_pt1 | contig 10575 bp, 10 predicted proteins | sample AttlaeALBM3_FD_111480 | JGI IMG/M metagenome (GOLD analysis project Ga0157362, IMG submission 111480) | Fungus gardens microbial communities from leaf cutter ant in Ribeirão Preto, State of São Paulo, Brazil - Atta laevigata ALBM3 | ecosystem: Host-associated > Fungi > Mycelium > Unclassified ... | reverse complement strand
AGGACGGCCAGACGGATCGATGAACTTCACCGAGCTCAACAAGATCGCCGCGGCCGTGGCCTGCGCCGCAGCGGCCCTTGGCGTGGCCATCGCTGCCGGCGCCGTTCTGGTGCCGGCCGAGCGCCCGGCCCGCCCGGCCTTCGCCATCGAGCCCCCGGCAACAGCCAAGGGCGCGGCGCCCGCCGGCAGCGCCGCCGTTGCCGCCTCCGTCGCCGCCCTGCGGCCGCCCGGCATCGACGCCCTGCTGAAGACGGCGTCGGCCCAGAAGGGTCAGGCGACGGCCGGCCAGCTTTGCGCGGCCTGCCACAGCTTCGAGAAGGGCGGCGAGGCCACTGTCGGCCCCAACCTGTATGGCGCGGCGGGCGCGTCCATCGCCTCCAAGCCGGACTTCGATTACTCGGACGCGCTGAAATCGAAGGGCGGACGCTGGACGCCGGAACGGCTGGACGCCTGGCTCACCAAGCCGCGCGACTTCGCGCCCGGCACCCGGATGGGATTTGCCGGCATCGCCGACGACGCCACCCGCGCGGACGTCATCGCCTACCTGATCAGCCTCGGCGGGACGGGCGGAGCGGCAGCCCCGGCAGCATCTTCCCCGGCTCAGGCCCAGCCCCCCGCTGGCGCTCCGACATTCGCGGCGCTCGTCGAGAAGGCCGACATCAAGCAGGGACAGAGCGTGGTGACGGACGAATGCAGCGCCTGCCACTCCCTGGACAAAGGCGGCTCGGCCATGGTCGGGCCGAACCTGTGGGGGGTGGTGGGCCGCCCGGTCGCCCATACCGACTACGCCTACTCTGCGGCCCTGTCCGCGAAAGGCGGCGCGTGGACGGTCGAGCGTCTGGGGGCATGGCTGGAAAGTCCCCGCGCCTTTGCCGCCGGGACCAAGATGGTGTTCCCCGGAATCGCCGGCGATGGCGAGCGCGCCGCCGTGGTCGCCTACCTGCGCACGCTGAAGGACGCGAAATGACCACGCCGTTTCCGCCCGATTTCGGTCCCGCCGATCGTGAGCGACTGCTTGCCGCCGCCCATGCCGCCGCGGACGTCGCGGGCGCGGTCATCCGTCCCTTCTTCCGGTCCGGCCTCGGCGCGGAGCTCAAGGGCGACCAGACGCCTGTCACCGTCGCCGACCGGACGGCCGAGCAAACCATGCGCGCGGTGCTGGCGGAGCGATGCCCCGAGACGGGCATCCTGGGCGAGGAGTTCGGGCTGGAGCGGCCGGAAGCGGCGCTGCGCTGGGTGCTGGACCCGATCGACGGCACGCGCGCCTTTATCACCGGCCGGCCCAGCTTCGGCGTGCTGATCGGGCTGCTGTTCGAAGGCGTCCCCGTGCTGGGGCTCATCGACCAGCCGGTGATTGGCGAGCGCTGGAGCGCCATCGCGGGCGAACCGACGCGGTTCACGGGTCCGTTCGGCGGAACGCCGGGCACGCGTCCCTGCCCTGCGTTGGCGGAGGCGGAGCTGTCCTGCACGGCACCCAGCATGATGGACGCGGACACCGCCCCACGCTTCGCCGCGCTGGAGGCCCGCGCCCGGCGCACCTCCTGGGGCGGCGACTGCTATGCCTATGGGCTGCTGGCGCTGGGCCAGATCGACATCATCGCGGAGCGCGACATGAAGATCTGGGACTGGGCGGCACTGGTCCCGGTGTTGGAAGGCGCGGGCGGCAGCGTCACGGACTGGGCCGGACGCAGGCTCGCCGCCGACGGCGATGGCAGCGTGCTGGCGCTGGGAAATCCGTCTTTGCTGGAGGAGGCGGTGGCGGCGCTGTCGCCTGCGGAACACGCGGCGAAATAGCTGCCATTCCTCCGGGTCCGTATCTCCCGCCGCACAGATCCGATAGCCGTTGCATCCCCCGGAACCAGGATCTCCCGATGGCCAGCCAGCTTTCCCTGCCCAAGGACCGCATCCGCATCCTTCTGCTGGAAGGCGTGCACGATTCGGCCGTGGAACTGCTCGCCGCCAGCGGCTACGCGAACGTCGTGCGCCACAAGGGCGCGCTGGAAGGCCCGGCACTCCAGGAGGCGCTGGACGGCGTGCACATACTCGGCATCCGGTCGCGCACGCAGCTGACGCGCGAGGTGATCGAGGCCGCAGACAAGCTGATCGCGATCGGCTGCTTCTGCATCGGCACCAACCAGGTGGCGCTGGGCGCCGCAGCCGCCCGGGGGATCCCGGTGTTCAACGCGCCCTTCAGCAACACGCGCAGCGTCGCCGAACTGGTCATGGGCGAGATCGTGATGCTGATGCGTCGCGTGTTCCCGAAGAACCTGGCGGCGCATGAGGGCGGCTGGGACAAGTCCGCGGCCGACAGCTGGGAGGTGCGCGGCAAGACGCTCGGCATCGTCGGCTACGGCTCCATCGGCAGCCAGCTTTCCGTCCTCGCCGAGGCGTTCGGCATGCGCGTGATCTACTACGACGTCGTCAGCAAGCTCGGCCACGGCAACGCGACGGCCGCGCCCACGCTGGACACCCTGCTCGGCGAAAGCGACGTGGTCAGCCTGCACGTTCCGCAAACGCCCGATACCGACCTGCTGATCGGCGAAACGCAGATCCGGCAGATGAAGCCTGGCAGCTTCCTTCTCAACAATGCGCGCGGCAACGTCGTCGACCTCGATGCGCTGGCAGCCGCGCTTCGCTCGCGCCACCTGCTCGGCGCCGCGATCGACGTGTTTCCCGTCGAGCCGCACAGCAACAAGGATGCGTTCGTCACGCCGCTGCAGGGTCTCGACAACGTCATCCTCACGCCGCACATCGGCGGCTCGACCGCAGAGGCGCAGGAGCGCATCGGCGTCGAGGTGGCCTCCAAGCTTGTCGAATACAGCGACGTCGGCGCGACGCAGGGCGCCGTGAACTTCCCGCAGGTGCAGCTGCCGCCACGTCCGCGCGGCACGCGCTTCATGCACGTGCATCGCAACGCGCCCGGCATCCTGCGCCAGATCAACGAGATCTTTTCCGAAGCCGGTGCCAACATCGCGGCGCAGTTCCTGCAGACGGACGGCGAGCTCGGCTATGTCGTGGTGGAAGCGGAAACCAACCGCGAGGACGACATGGCCCTGCTCGGCCGGCTGCGCGAGCTCGACGGGACCATCCGCGCCCGCCTGCTCTACCAGCGCTGATCCGGCATCCGGGCCGGCGTTAACCGCCGGTTGAGGAACAAGGCGGCATCCTGTCGGCACAGCGCCGGCAGGAGGCCAGCCTTGACGATCGTTCGCGTCCGCAGCTTCGCGTTTCTCGGCATCGATGCGGTTCCCATCCAGGTCGAGGTGCAGATCTCGAACGGCCTCCCGGCCTTCCTGATCGTGGGCCTCGCCGACAAGTCCGTCGCGGAAGCGCGCGAGCGCGTTCGTGCGGCGCTCACGGCCATGGGCCTGGCGCTGCCGCCGAAGCGCATCCTCATCAACCTGGCGCCTGCCGACCTGCAGAAGGAAGGCAGCCATTTCGATCTGGCCATCGCGCTCGCCGTGCTGGGCGCCATGGATGTGCTGCCGCGCGACGAGCTCGCCCGCTTCGCCGCGATCGGGGAGCTGTCGCTCGATGGCACCCTCAACCCGGTCTCCGGCGTTCTGCCGGCCGCGCTGGGCGCGGTGCAGGCAGGGCTCGGGCTGATCTGCCCGCAGCGCCAGGGCGGCGAGGCGGCATGGGCCGGCCCCGCCGCCGGCGTGCTCGCTGCCCCCGACCTCCTGTCCCTCCTCGCGCACTTCAAGGGCACGCAGGTCCTGACCCCGCCCGAGCCGCCGGGTCTCGCCGAGCCCGGCTTCCTGCCCGACCTCAGCGACGTGAAGGGAATGGAGACAGCCAAGCGCGCGCTGGAGATCGCGGCCGCGGGCGGCCATTCGCTGCTGCTGACGGGGCCGCCGGGTGGCGGCAAGTCCATGCTCGCGGCCCGGCTGCCCGACCTGCTGCCTGACCTGTCGCCGGAGGAAGCGCTGGAGGTGACCACGATCCACAGCGTCGCGGGTCTCCTGGAGGAAGGGAAGCTGGTCAAGCGGCCGCCGTTCCGGGAACCGCACCATTCGGCCAGCCAGGCCGCGATGGTGGGCGGCGGTCCGCGCGCCAAGCCCGGCGAAGTCAGCCTGGCGCATCGCGGCGTGCTGTTTCTCGACGAAATGCCGGAGCTGCCGCGCCAGTCGCTCGAAGCCCTGCGGGCGCCGCTCGAGACAGGGCGCACCACGGTGGCGCGCGCCGCGGGACACTTCACCTATCCGGCGCGCTTCCAGCTGATCGCGGCGATGAACCCGTGCCGCTGCGGCCATCTCGGCGATCCGGGGCGGGAATGCCGGCGTGCGCCGCGTTGCGGCGAGGACTACCTCGCCAAGATCAGCGGCCCGATGCTCGACCGCATCGACCTGTCGGTCCAGGTGCAGCCCGTGTCGCCCAGCGAGATCGCGCGGGCGCCGGCGGGCGAACCGAGCGCCGTGGTGGCCGGTCGCGTGGCTGCATGCCGTGCCCGGCAGCAGGCGCGTCAGGATGGCCGATGCAACGCGGAAGCCGCGCCGGAGCAGTTTGCCCTGGCGGAGGACGCGCGCACCCTCGCCGAGCAGGCCGCCGAGCGGCTCCGCCTGTCCGCGCGCGGGTTCACCCGGCTGCTTCGCGTATCCCGCACGATCGCGGACCTGGCGGAGGACGAGCTGGTGCGCCGCACCCATGTCGCGGAAGCCCTCACCTACCGGCACCGGGACGCGGCGCGCACGACGGGATGAACTCGGCGTGAGACGCCGGAACAGGAGGGGAACAGTGCCGTTCGCGCTTTCATGAGCAACAACGGCAAGACGACCGGGCAGGACGCGCAGGATCTGCCGTCCAACACGGTCAAGAACCCCGACAACTGGACCACCGGCGACGAAAGCATGACCGGGGCCCAGGCTTCCTACCTGCGGACCTTGTCGGAGGAAGCGGGCGAACCCTTCGACGAGACGCTGAACAAGGCGGATGCGTCCCGACGGATCGACGAGCTACAGGCGAAGACCGGCCGCGGACGCGACCACTAGCCCTCCTGCTCGGAGGCGGCGCGTAGAACCTCGAGGCCGCCTTCGAGATCGGCAATCAGCTCCTCCACCGGCTCCACGCCCACATGGAGCCGAAGCGCGGGTCCTTCCAGCGGACCCGGCGCGGCACTTCGGGTGATGGTGCCGGTCGTCGGCAGGGCGAGGCTTTCATAGCCTCCCCACGACGCACCGAGCCCGAAGACACCGAGCGCTCCCGCCATGTCCTCGACTGCCGCCGCTGCAAACTCCGGCTGGAACACGACGCCGAACAGGCTGCCGGCACCGGTGAAGTCCCGCTTCCAGTTCTCGTGGCCCGGGCAGGATGGGAGGGCCGGGTGCAGGACCCGGGCGACCTCCGGCCGTCCTTCCAGCCACCGCGCGACCTCCAGCGCAGAGCGGGACTGGCGCTCCAGCCGTATCCCCATCGTGCGCAAGCCGCGCAGGGTGAGCCACGCATCGTCCGGGCTCGCCGTCTGGCCCAGTTGGACGACAGAATCGCGCAGAGCCACCCAGTCCGCGCGATCCACGACCGTCACGGCACCCAGAACCGCATCGGAGTGCCCCACCGGATATTTCGTGAGGGCCTGTATGGACACGTCGACCCCGTGCTGGAACGGCTGGAAGACATGGATGCCCCAGGTGTTGTCCAGCATCAGCTTGGCGCCATGATCGTGCGCCACGCGCGCCAGCATCCGGACGTCCTGGACTTCGAACGTGTGACTGCCAGGGCTTTCCGCGAACAGAACCTGCGTCGTCGGCCGCATCAGCGACTCGATGAGGTCCGCGTCGGCGAGCGGCGGGTAGTAGGTGGTTTCCACGCCCAGGCGGCGCAGCATCGTGTCGCAGAAGCGCCGGGTCGGGCCATAGACGCTGTCCGGCATCAGGCAATGCCCGCCGGCGCCGAGAAAGGCGAGCAGCGGCGTGGTGCAGGCGGCAAGCCCGGACGAGACGAGCTGCGTGTGGGCGCCGCCTTCGATTTCGGCGATCGCTTCCTCCAGCGCCCCTTGTGTCGGACCGCCCATCGCGCCGTAGATCAGCTCATGGTCGTAACGCCGCGCCGAACGCGCCCGCATCGCGTCCATGCTCTCGTACAACACGGTCGAGCCGCGGCAGACAGGCGGGTTCACGAAGGAGGGCTCGGGGCCGCTGGGGCGCCCGATCCGGGTGAGCTTGCCGGCAAGACTCGACCAGCCGGCGCCGGGGTCGGTAGCCTCGGCGCGCTGCCCCTCCGTATCGTCGCTCATCATGCAGCTCCCGTTTCGCAGGGCAGATGGGTTGCCTGCGCCCATTCCGTCCAGGAGCCGTCAAACAAGGCACCCGGGCCATAGCCGGCCGCCACCAGCGCCAGTGCCAGCACGGACGCCGTCAGCCCCGAGCCGCAGCTCGTCACCACCGAGTCGGCCGCCTTGACGCCTGCCTCGGCGAAGCGCGCGCGCAGCGTCGCCGGGTCGCGAAGGAAACGGCCATCCTGCAGGAGATCGCCGAATGGCAGGCTGACAAAGCCCGGAATGTGGCCGCCGCGCAGGCCGGCGCGCGGCTCCGGCGCCGTGCCCTCGAAGCGGCCGCGACTCCGGGCATCAAGCAGGCGCGTCGCCCCCGGATGCGCGGCGAGTTCGGCCATGTCCCCGAGGCCGACGAGCCGTCGCGTCCGAAGCGCCGGCACGAAAGGCTGCACAGGTTCGGGGGGCGTCGCGTCCCCCTGTTCAAGAGGCAGCCCGGCCTCCCGCCATGCGGACAAGCCCCCATCCAGCACACGGGCACGGTCGTGGCCGAACAATCCCAGCAGCCACCAGGCACGCGACGCGGACACGATGCCGTTCCGGTCGTAGAGCACGACGTCGCTGCCGTTCGTCACGCCGAGCGCCGTAATCAATCGTGCGAAGCGTCCCTGGCTCGGCACCATGTGAGGCAGGTCCCCATCAGGATCCGAAAAGGCCTCGATATCGAAGCGGCGCGCACCGGGGATGTGACCGGCTCGGAACTCAGCCTCGGGGTCGAAACGCTCGCCGGGCAGGAGCGTCGTCGCATCCAGAACCACAAGGTTCTGCCGCTCCGGCCCGGCCAGAAGGCCGGACAGTTCCGAAGCGGAAATCAGGGGATGCATCAGTGCAGTGTCTCCCGAGGCGCCAAGCCGCCGCCCTGCCGGATCTCGGCAGGGGCGCGTCAGGCCAACGGGTGAATCAGATCACTGCTCGACGGAGGCCGCAAGAAGGGCGCGCACGCGCTCGGCCGCGGCGGCCCCCTTGATGGACTCGCGCCACATGCTTTCGGCGACGCGCTGATGCGACGAAACCGCCTCCGGTGCCGCCGTCACAAGCGAGACGCCGATCGTGCCGCGCGCTGCGCTGTCGCTGCGGAACGGATTGATGGCGAGGGTCGCCTGGTCCCGCTGACGCATCAGGATGCAGTCGGCGTGATGCGCCACCCCGGGCAGCAGGCTGAACTGCAGCCCCATGGGTTCGGTCTCGAGGAGGTGGGCAATGGTTTCCACCTCGTGCCGCGCCACCTCGCGGCACCGCTCGCGCAACTCGTCGCTGAGCTTGAGGCCGGCGCAGATGCCGTTGCGCAGCAGTTGCTCGAGCCCCGTCTCCGGCAGGATGGCGATGATGCCAGGCCGGCGAGTCTGGTACGAGCGCTTGCGGATGGCGAGCAGGCCCAGCACGTCTTCCGCCATGCCGCGAACGGCATTGCTGTCCTCGCCCGCGGCGTCCGCGTGCTCGAACAGTGCCTGCGTCAGGACGGCATCGTAATCGTCGGACGTGACGAGGTAGCAGAGCGGATCACCCACCTGCAGAATCTGGTCCGCCGTTTCCTCGACCTGACGCAGCCGTTCGAAGAACCCGATCGTCCGGCTGTAGTACTCCACGCCGATCCCCAGCAGGGACAGGGGCGATATCTTGAGAAGCTCGGCCAGTCGCTGAACCGTGTCCAGCTTGATGACCTCGCCCTTCTCGTAGCGATACAGGGCGGCCCGCGAGACGCCCAGCCGCGCCGCGATCTCCTCGGCCCGCATCCCGGATTCGAGCCGGTAGGCGCGCAGTTGCTGGCCAATTTCGTTGAGACGCATTGCCTTCGTTCCGTTTTTTAGACCAAGCGCTTCGCGCGAGACATGATCCGGACTAACCCCTCAAGATTAACCATAAACTAACGATGCAGGCTTGCAAAGAAGAACGGAATAACGAAACGTCCAGCAGGCGATCCCGTGTCAGCCAGGACACACGCTGTGCGGGCGGAGCGAAGATGGGACAGTAGCGCTTCTTCTCCTCGCTTGGGGAGAATACTCTCAAAAGGTCGACAAAGGGTTACGGCCTGCCGCCGCTCCCGGCCGCCCTTGGCCCCAGCCGCAACGCGTGACAGCTTGCGTTGCATCGGGACGGAGCACCGCGCAGGTGATGGTCGAGCGGATCATGATGGGGCTGCTGCTGGGCGGCGTGGCGTTGGGCTGCGTCGTCGTGCTGTACCCGTTCTTCTCGGCCATCCTGTGGGCGGCTATCCTCGTGTTCACGACCTGGCCCGTCTACACCCGGCTGCGAGCCCATACCGGACGATTCTCCGCCGCCTTCCTGATGATGATCGTGACCGCCCTCCTCGTGGTGGTGCCGATCGGCCTAGTGGCATCCGCGGGGCTGGAGGACGCCCCGGGCGTGGTACGCGCCGCGGAGCGACTCGTCGCCCCCGGTCTGCCGAAGCCGCCGCCCTGGATCGGCCGCATCCCCCTGGTCGGACACCAGCTCGACGAGACGCTGCTGCGCTGGAGCGCCGACCTGAGCCAGGCCGGAGTCGCGATCCGGCCCTATCTCGGCACCATCGCGTCCAAGATACTCGCCTTGCTGGTCCAGATCGGCAGCGGTCTGCTGCAGCTGGTTCTGGCGCTCTTCATCGGTTTCTTCTTCTGGGTCAGCGGCGACGCGCTCGGCGCGACCGTCACCGCGATCATCCGGCGGATCGCCGGCTCCTATGCGGACCGGCTGCTGGGTGTCGCGGGCAGCACCGTGCGGGGCACGGTCTACGGCATCCTCGGAACCGCCATCGTCCAGGGCATCCTCACCGGCATAGGCTTCGCTTTGACCGGCGTGCCGAGCCCTGTGCTGTTCGGCGGCATCGCAGCCTTCGTGGCGGTCCTCCCGATCGGGGCGCCGCTGGTCTGGATCCCGGCTGCCATCTGGCTTGTCGCCGGGCACCATCTGTGGCGCGGCATCGCGCTCGGCATCTATGGCGTCGTCGCCATCTCCGGCGCCGACCACATCATCCGCCCGGTCTTCATCGCGCGCGGGGCACAGCTACCCTACCTGCTGACGGTGCTGGGCGTCTTGGGCGGCGTGCTCGCCTTCGGCGGCCTCGGCATCTTTCTCGGCCCCGTGCTCCTTGGCGTCGGCTACACGCTCGCCACCGAGTTCGCGGCCAACGGCAATGGCAATGGAAGCGGCGGCAGGCCGGTCCGGCCCCTACCGCTTGCTCAGCCGCCGGCGGGACGAGGGCAGAAAGACGATGCTGCAACATTCGCCGCGGAACAGCGCTGAAAGCGACATCATGCGCGACACCACGATGATCGCGGCGCACGAGGCGCCCTCCCCACCCGCTCCCGACCGCGACATCACCATCGTCAGCTGGAACCTGCTGCGCCGCGTTGGCGCGTCGCTGGAGGACGTGGTGCGCCTGGTGGAGCATGAGCGTCCGGACCTGCTGCTGATGCAGGAGGCGACGGTGGAGATCGACCACCTGCCGGAGCGGATCGGCGGCCATTACAGCCGCTCGCCCCTGCCCGGCCGTATCCACGGTGTTGCCTGCTGGAGCCCGACCCCCTTCCGCACGCCGCCTGACGTCCATGCGCTTCAGCCCGGCGCCCTGATCCGCCGCGTCTGCCAGGTGATCAACCTGGGCGCGTTCTCGGTCGCCAACGTTCATCTTTCACATGGGCAGGTCCTGAACCGTCGCCAGCTCCGGCGCATCGCCACCCTCCTGCCGGCGCGGGGGGCCGTGCTCGGCGACTTCAATCTCGTCGGCCCCACCCTTCTGCCGGGCTTCCGCGATGTGGGGCCGCGCGAGCCGACACACCGCATGGCGGACGTCTTGCCGATCCGCCTCGATCGTTGCCTGGCGCGCGGGCTCGAGTGCCGGGAAGCACGCATCCTGCCGCACCGGCCCTCCGACCACCATCCGATCCGGGTCGTGCTGCGCCGTCCAGATTGATGGGGAGGACGGCGCACCAGCTGCGTCGATGACCCGCCCGGAAGGATACGTCTGCGCCCGGACAGGCAGGATGGTTGCAGAAGAGAAAGAGCGCCTTTAAGAAGATGCGACTAATTCTCAATCGCGTCGAAGGGCATCCTGGTGCTTGTCCACATCCCCAGCCTTCTCACGCCGGAGGAGGTGACGCATTGCCGCACGATCCTCGAAGAGGCCGTCTGGGCTGACGGCCGTGCGACGGCGGGAGACCAGTCGGCGCAGGCGAAGGTCAACCTCCAGGTGCCGGAAGGCTCGCCCGCCGCGCGGGAAGTGGGCGAGATCGTGCTTCAGGCGCTCGGACGCAATGCGCTCTTCACCTCGGCGGCCCTGCCGCTTCGCGTTTTTCCACCGCTGTTCAACCGCT
>Ga0157362_1001202_pt1 | contig 10576 bp, 6 predicted proteins | sample AttlaeALBM3_FD_111480 | JGI IMG/M metagenome (GOLD analysis project Ga0157362, IMG submission 111480) | Fungus gardens microbial communities from leaf cutter ant in Ribeirão Preto, State of São Paulo, Brazil - Atta laevigata ALBM3 | ecosystem: Host-associated > Fungi > Mycelium > Unclassified ... | reverse complement strand
ATTAATATTATGTTATTTTAAGTTAAATTAATATTACAATGTATATTGACATTAAAATCTTAATGATATAAATGTTATTTATATTTAGTAGGAGTTAATGTTATTATTAATTCATAATATATTGATGACATCACATATTTTGTTATAGATATGTACAATTATATTATATTTTTTATAAATGTTTTGATAAATATTTATAAATCTTTTTACAGTTCGAGATTCACAGATAGTAAAAAGTATGAGGATGATTTTATGCTATGTTTTCAACTTGATGAGAGGCGTAGCGGAGAGATATGTAATGCATGTGTGCTTCTAGTAAAGAGATTTAAGAAGTTGCCTCCAGGAAATGATCGCAATTGGAGACATGTTAGTATCTGTTGAATAATCTTATTTTTATTATTTGAATTTTAATCTTGCTAGTATAATATAAATATCACTATTTATTAAATTATATTCTGATTCTTTTGATTGAATTTTGATTCTTGGTTTTAATTACAATCGAAACAAATATTTATCTACTTTATAAGAGAGAGAAAACAAGAATTATAGACTTCTTTTTGTGACAATTGTAAGATATCAAATTTAGTTTAGGTGACTAACATTAAAATAACATTAAAATATCCAACTTATTATATATTTGATATTTTTAATTATACTATGTTATTAAATTTAAATTATCAATTTTTTTTATAGGTTGTGGATGCACGCGCTGGTCCTGGTATTAAATCTCTGACAAAATTTAAAGCAAAAAATAAAAGAAAAGTTAAAGATATATCTGACAAACTCGCTAAGAAGAAACATGTCTATGTAAAAACAGAAACAGATCGAGAACGAAGCCCATCAATGAGCGATGATTTAATCGGTTGGTTAAACTGAATATAAAATTTTATTAATCTATTATATATGATTCAAAACATAAATATGGTTTAGAAAACAATATAAAAATTAAAAGATAGAAATAGAAATTGGGATATCTTAATAATATGTTATTAATATTTAATAATCGTATTAAAATATTCTCTTTGTTTTTTTTTATATTGTAGAAGATTATACATTGGCAGATAGTAAAGCTTCGAGCAGATCGGAAAGCATCTCGGATGATGACGATGATATTGGCTCTAATGACAAACAATTAGATCTCGTTCAAGATCAGGATATGAATGAAGATAATGATTTTTTAGATTTATCTTATTACAAAAGGTAATATTATGAAAAAATTTCATAAATCCTAAGAATTTTGAAAATTAACTTTAAGAACTAAGAATTCTTTACAAAAATTAAGTATTTTAAATAAATTAAAAAAAATTTTGTAGGAAAAAAAACTTTTATAAGATCTAAAAATTAGAGATGACTCAATAACTACTTCTATTACATATTTGTATATTTCTCAATTTTTATATGTTTACTATGAATATATATTTCTTTCATTGAAGATACTTATCTTAAATATTTTTTATATTTTACATATCTTAATTTGCATTTAATATATGATATTTCTTTTGTTTTATACAGAGAAATTATTTGCTGTGGCAGCATTTTCAGAGGCGCCAATGGTGAGATTATAATGTATCCATCTAGCCTGAAACCTTGCGTAAATCTTGCCAGGCGGCAACTTCTTTCTTCTTTAACAGTTGCCAGTCCCACTCATAGTTCTGCATCCATCAGTCCTATTCATAGCGTTGAATCGCCATCATCAAGTTCAGAAACGAGTTCGAAACAAACAAAGACAGATAGTGACTCTTCATCCGATTCTGGTTACGATGAGTCCTCCAATCAGGGTGAGAGCAAAATAGCGAAGAATGTTCAAGTTCAGGCAGATATGAAAATGATAGAGGAAGCTGTGAGACCTATAGAACTCGATCAGTTATCGAGTTGCAAAACCTTACAATCTGTCACCGTTACTAATCAGTCACTTCAATCGGTCTCCAATTAATGTCGGCCCTTTATAGAGGGTTAATTTATTCCTTTACTTATGACACACACGCATAAATATGTACATAACGTATACAGGGTGTCTTAGATAATTTTTTAATTGCAATTTTCTATAGAATTTTCAATATAGCGAACTTTCCTTTGGCGAGAATTTCAAATTTTATATTTCTACGATATATAAAGCAAACTTTTGACTTTTTGATTCTTGCAATATTTATTTCAATTCTTTTAAATCTTAAAATATCTTTTGAGTTTCAATTTAGAGACGATTTTTCCTCGTGGAGAATATTCGAATTTTAATTCTGTAATAGAGGAGGATTTTTAAAATCCTGCTTATTGTTTAAATTATTTTTTCATTATATTACTACACATTGTTAATCCTGCTTTATTTATTGTTTAAATATTATTTTTCATTATATTATTACAAATTGTTAATACAGAGGATAATTAAATAATAATGTTATTACCTTAGAAAAGAATTTTTATTAGGGATTTTACGGGAAATGTTTTGCGTCAAAATACAAAAGGAATACTTAATGATGATAATAAAAAGTTTTTCTCTTGAAAGTGAGACCGTGCATCAAAATATGTTCAAAACATATCCCTAAAAATCCATACAATTTCTTTTTATTGAAAACATTTTTTTTGAAATTAGTACATCTCGCACAAGATACAGTAATTTATTGCAGTATAACACTATCACCCTGTATATACGAATAGGTATAAGCTGAAGTTAATTAAGTGCACTATCCCCGGGCAGCAAAGTGGCTCTGAAAGGTTTCAAACCTTCACCTCGAAGGTTTTAATACCATTTGGATGCAATTTATTATGCTAAGAATAATTAGAATTAATCATAGCGATGGACTGACGTAAACCGCCATTTCTCGAGCCGATAATTTTTAAGTCTTATATTAAGCAATATAAACACACATCAAAGTTCTGTGATGATATTGTAAAGTAAGAGACGCTCAGATTTCTTATATCGAATAGCGGTCCGAGCTGGCGGTTTACGTACTCGCTTTTCTTACACGTCAAGTGCCACCGCTTAAGGGGAGATGTATGTAGGGTGTGCTGAAACAACCAAAGATAGTGTCAAAAAAGTCATAATAAATTAATGAAACATCAATACTTTTATAAAATTTTCTAATTGAAATCAGATATATATTAAATAGTTACATGTTAAAGATCTGAAACTTTTTATGAAACGTTCTATAAATTTTTAAAGTTTTAATATTCTTAGACAAAAAAGCAAGATTTCATGTGTAACGATTTAGTAATTGATTCAACGAAGATACATTGAATACAAAATTAAGATTTTAACACTTTTATCAAGAGAAAACATTGAATTTACAAAAAAAAAGATTTTTTTGAAGTGATATCTGATGGTTGTTGCGAGACACCTTGTATAAGTTCCAAGCTGCCAATCGATTCTCGTCTGGGTCCAAGAAAAAAAAGAGAAAGCAAGAGAGATGAAAGCGGAAATTTCTTGCTTTTTCTTCCTGATCATGCTCCATGACGTAAATTAATTAATAGTAGTCACACTGACGACCCAGGACGATAGCAATAAAGAAATGCAAACAATTGTACAGCGGGAATTGTACTATGGATAAAGTCTGTTTTTAGTTTGTATTTAGACAGTATTAGTAAAAAATGAAAGATCTAGATAGAAGAATTGAAAGTGGCAATCTGATTGGCAAACTGGACCAGCGAATCTTTGTTTACAGATAATTTTAAAGAATATGATACTTATATACAGAAACATTTCTATATAGAAAGAGAGAACAAGGAAGAGAGGGAAGAATAAATAAGTAAAAACTGTTAGTTCCTAGTTAACAAAGAGATGGGCATGCTTCGATTGTACGTTTAGCGTAAAGTTTGTTTAATTCTCATTTTATATGGGACGTTCACGATTGATTGCGACTGTTTTCATGTTAATGGAGCTCTTATCAATTTGGAATCGGATTTTTCTCTAATGAAAGTAAAAAACCGATTCCAAATCAATTGTAAAATTTATAAAAAATAAAATATTCTGCTAGTGTTTTGAACCCATATAAAAATCGAGGAACATAAGTTTTAAAGATAGTCGGAAATGGTTGTTTGATACAAGTTGTTTAATCTTTTTCGACTATTCTCTTTAGCGCTAAGTACACGAAGAAAAAACGGGCTAAAAAATGTACAAGCTGAGTACCTGCTGAGAACAAGCCGCAACTGTTATGGGTTGTTTTCAGGATTTTTTCCATTCTTACTAATGCACAAAAAAAGAGAAGAAAACAGAATTCGAAAAAAAGAACGATTGACTTAAGATTCATTAAAAGCAGGATTTATGTATCCGTGGAATCAAGAATCTGTAATGTTAAAGATCAATTAAACCGAATCCGTAAATTCCAACATATATCAAAAATTCTATCTTATAGAATCATTTTTAAAAATATGTGATACGCATATTCGATACTATAAAACAATACTTAAGAATGTAGTATATTTTTGTTATCTTTATGTAAGAACCACGGATTTATAAATCATTATATTTCGAAAAAGGAAGACAAACATAATGACTCTTGGCTTAAAAGTTGGATTTGACATAATTAAAAAGTATGAAATGTGCAATAGATATTGTCGAACCCGTCCAGCGCTAAGCGAGTCATCTTCTATATTATTCCATAAGAATTCGAAACTTAGAATTGTTCTTTCGAGTATGATAATCAAAATTATTTAAATTTAGAGGTTACTATTGGTGAACCCAAAAGAATAATCTCATTTTGAATTTAATAAACAAATAAAGATTAGAATATTAAAAGAAATCAAATAAAATTTAATAAAATTAAATAAAATTATATATTGAGATTTAAATTATTAAATTATGAAAATAAAAAAAGCTCGTTTAAATTGCCCATCGAACTTGCGAAAACTCATCGACAATCGTATAATATCATAACAGGAAGCGATAACAGTTTTTTCATAATCAAACATCGAAAAGATCTATTGAAGGATAACGCTAACCGCCTTTTCCTGCGATAGATCACATTTGTACATTTCTTGTATGATCTCTATCATTTCTCTTTATTGTGAGATATACAATACTGACAATTATTATTATATTCTCTTATTATGATTTATCGTAGTTAATATATACGATGATCGAAGCTGGATGATTAAATAGAAAGAAAGAGTATATAATACAAATTTATATTTAAATTGAATTTAGTATTAAATATTTGTTATAAATATTTAAATCTAAATTTATATTTGAATTAAATTTAGCATTTAATGTATTTATGAAACTAAAAAACTCGACACAAAACTCAGAAAGCGAGTGACTATGATTCCGTCTAGGTTACAAAACATTAGTTTCTCTTATTTATTTATTTCATAAGTCGACTTATCTTCATTACTAAATATAATATTCCTTTTTTATGTAAATTTATACATGTACATCATATGCATATATATTTTTATATGGATCAGTGATCTTTACTTCGTGATTTTTTTACACTGCCAGAAAATAAATGCAGTTATCGATGAAATAACGAGATGAAATAACAATGACTGGCAATATATCGTGAAAATTATTTATTTCTCATGTCCTTAAGTGATCAGTTAGTATCAATTATTAGCTACTAAATTGGTATTAATTAATACTTTTAAACGTCATTAACATATTGATGATACCGATATTAATTAATTGATATCAATTAGTTAATTTTTTAAATATTCAAGCAAATTTTATCAACGATATTAAATTTAAAGAAATTGCAAAATGTTTTCATATTCAAATGTGGTGTGATAAATGGCGTATCAATATAACAAAAATATTCGAATATATTTAAGAAAATACTCCAGTTTTAGAGAAATGGAGAAAAATGATTAGACTGTAAATTCAAATTTTATTTATCAGAGGATATATATATATATATATAAAGATATATGATATTGTATAAATATACAAGTGCATGAAACAAGTACACAAAAATTTACAATACAACATAAGATATAATACAGGAAAAGAAATACAAAACACAAATGATACAAAAATACAATAAAATTAAAATTGTATATATCGCGGAGACAACTATAAAAGGAGTGAAAAATCAATGAAGTTATTTAAATAAAGAATGTTCTTTTAATATTGTACGGCAAAATTGAAATCGCAAATTATAAGCAGATGTAAGATTTCTGTGTAATATATGTAGCTTTACAGTAAAAAATGAACTTTTATAATTTTATAGTATGTATTTTAAAAAACAGTTTTAATTAAAAGTTACGGTTTGTGTATTTGAAAATTATTATAAAAATGTTATTTACATATTATGTTTTTGACTTCAAAATTCTGAAAAACTATTTCTCTTATCAATTTTGTTAATTATATTAATAGAAAAAAATCTTCCATAATTTACTCCTTGTCAGTGATCCGTTGATATTGATATCGCCGAGACATCATTCGTGAATTTGTACAAATTATTACTACATCGAGAAATTATTGACATCTTGAGATAGCAAGATCCATTCTTTTTTTTTTGCATAATTGATATTCGCGAGAACACACGCAACATAATGGCGTTATTGTCGCCGGAAAAAGAATTTTTCGCATCTAGTTGTATCATGTTCGAAAAATTCCGAGCATATTTTTTATTTGCATTTCTTAATCGGAAAATTTTCAGATCAATCTGGACACATGAAATAATATTACAATTATTATTATAATATATAAGTAAAATAACATGTACTAAATGATAAATCTGTACAAATAAAAGCTATTTTATTCGGATTTGTTTTAAACACTGATACATTTGAAATAAATTCGAATAAATAATGTATTTTAGTATATATATTTACTTATTATCATAATAATAATAATAATAATAATCTGTTATGATATAGATTAGCAATGTTAAATAATAAATAAATTCTGATTATCGTAATAATAGGGAAACACAACCAGATTGTGTTCACAAAAGTTTTGATACGCATTTTCTACATAAATATTGGTAAAATACGTATGTAATGATAAAATATTTGTTGTAATTAAATTAATGCGCGTGTTCTCGCGTGTTATTTAATCAATAATAATCTAAGCAAGTAATGATCCATGAAAAATACATGCGGTGTGATTTATATATTTCTCATGTCTTTGCAAAAGTTTCGGGATTTGCTTTTTTACTTTTATATTGTAAAATTTAATGATTAATACATAAAAATAATGGATTTATATATATATAAAGAGATGTAAATTGTATAAATCAAGCATTTCATATAAAATTCAAGGATTTTCATGTTCAAATTATTTTACTAGAAATCGCTTAGAAATTATTTTAAATTTTCATAAATTTTTTAAATTTATTTAAAATCTTGCAATCCTTAAATATTAAAATTTAATAAATATTAAAATTATATTTGTGTATGTGTAAATTGAATTTGAACTTGTAAATTTGTTCTCAAATAAAATATTGAGTTAGATTATATAATTAAATTTTTTGGACCTAAAGAGTAATATAACATTTTGGAATTAAAAAAAAAAGTAAAATAACGATAAAAAATGTAAGAATGTATTTATACAATTTTGAATAGATACATTTATACATATTATAAGAAAAGGCATTGGCATTTTCCATTTAGGATAAATATATCTTTCAACTCGAGATATTTCTACAAGTTTCAAAAATCCGGAAGCTTTTGTGAGAGATTTAGGGAAAGATTGAGAATGAAATTTTGCATAAATATTAAAAATGATTGTGAGACTGACCAATGTATTTAGCGGTTAAACTTTTTTTACAATGATATGTATGTATTGTATAAATACATAAATATCTCTAAATGTGCGTGTGTGTGTATAGAGGTGAGATTATATGATTAATTTTTTATTTGTGCAAATATTAATAGCGATTAGATACAATATAAGCAACGACTGCTATAAAATTAATATATTATTATTAATATATTATGTTGATCGAGAAATTCATTCGTCTTTCTTATGTAATTTTTACAAATAAAGTCAATAATAAAATAAATATTAACGAAAGAAAAAATGTTAATAAAATAAAATACGAATGGATTTTTTGATCAAGAAATTTATATTATACATATATATTATATGATTATTATCTCGTGTTAATGGTTATTATTATTACATATATATAGGGCCAGTTTCACTAACGTCAGTTAGTTTAATCGGCCGTTGACTGACCAATTGCGTTTGCTGTTTAGTAGAATCGACCAATTGCGGTTGATCGGCATTGGTGAAACCAGCCCATACAGTGCATTTGTATATATATATATGTATAAAATAATTCCAATCATTGTGTATAATTAGGGATATTATACATACTATGTACATTTTTATAGGGGGATATTAATAATTATCATTATTATATCGCGCTCGTCAGCGATAATCTCGTCGGTTCTCGGTAGGCCGAAAGCATCTTTTCGAATTTTGACCGGAATGTTGTGCAACGGACGGGACGATCGGTCCTTTTTATAAAATAAGAAAAGAAATACGCCACCTTGTATCCATGTACAACTTTGTAATAAATCAGTTTATTTGTAAGCGAGCAGCTCCATTCTCTTTCAAGTCCGTTATTATATTTTTTGAATCTGTTTTTGCGTAGAGAAAAAGGGCAACTGATAACTAGATTGTACTTAACATTTGTGAGATATTTGCATATAATATTTTTTGACTTAATTTTTAATTGTATTAAGTCTCAGCTTTATGTAATGCAGGTCTGAGCATGTATTTGAAATGTTTTTATCTAAAACATATTATTTGCAATACAAGTGTATTTTGTATTTTGTATTTCCGCGGAGCACATGAAAGTATTTACATAAAATCGAAAGATTAAAGGTTTTTTTGTATTTTGTAATTTAAATAATAAGATTGATTGTCAAACTTAATGTTTGAAAGTTACAAAATACTTTTATATGCATGAAGTACAAGATATTTTCATATGCTCTTGAGATACAAAATACAATTGTCTTAAAATACTATTTTTCAAATAAAAATATTTCAAATACATACCCCAGTTCTGATGTTATTACATTAGCTTTTATGTTTAATATGTTTAATTTTTTATAGCTAAAAATATAGAATTTTATCAATTTCTAGTTCATCGCTCTTATCAGCAAAATGTATCGAGATGGTCTGCATTTGATCGAAAAGGGCCCCGAATTTTTTTAATACGCACTTGATGATTCCGTCGATAATATAACGATCAATCGTTTGAATCAACTTACTGCTCGCTAAATCAGAGGTCGACGTTATCGCCCAGCTTTCATTTTTCGTGCGGTTCGTGCGTAATAATTTTTGCGGTCACGAACTGGTTCTTTTGCGAAGTGTCTAATTACTTTGAAATTGAGAATCATCGAAAGTTTATTAGAAATATGATTAATCGTATCCGACCTCGTCTCGTAACCTTCGATGTGACTGGTACATTGCTGATGACCAAACTTGAAGAAAATTACATCAAAATCGGTTCCCAGCATGGTTTACTAATCGAACCAAGAAAATTGGCGCGAAGTTTCAAGAACAATTTCGCTCAGCTTAGCAAGGAGCATCCTATATACGGCAAGCACACCGGATTGGGATGGAAAAACTGGTGGAGAATAATCGTACATAATGTGTTTAAAGAGCAGCATGCCTCTGTGTCGACAGACACGTTAGATAAGGTAATATTAATGATAATAATCTATTGTAACATTCCTTTTTTCTCTATCACTACAATTATTTGATTATGTATTCTTTTATGAAATCTGAAGATGGCTCAAACTAGCAGCCGATGTTATGATTATTGTTTCAATTTTAATTTAATTGCAGTCGATTTTTATTTCTTAACTTTTTAAATTTGTTATTTGTGCGAATTTTATAACAGACTCTTACATTCTATTTTATTTATATTGTTAATTTGACATCAAAAGTCTTTTTATCGATTAATTTATCTTTATTTCAGATAGCTGTCTTTTAAATTTATTTATTCGTAGCCATTTGACGGCATTTTATTGTTATAATGACTGTGTGTGTTTAACTTTTACTCAATCATTACAAATCATTTAATAATAAAGCTAAAACTCCAATATTGTTATTGAATTATTATATGCAAAAATTGATTTCATTTTTTGATTTCATTTATCATTTTCTTTTCTAGATCGCTGACAATCTCATAAACTGCTATAGTACTAGTAAATGTTGGTACAAATATCCTGGTACCGTTGATTTACTTGACTCCTTGCAGAAGAAGAATATCGTTTTAGGAGTAATTTCGAATTTTGATCAACGATTGGAATCAATTCTCAAAGATATTCGAATTCGTCACTATTTTACCTTTGTTTTGACCTCGTATGATTTCGGAAAGGAGAAACCAAGTTTGTCAATATTTGAGGAAGCACTAAGATTGATGCAATATCATAGTGAAAAAGAAATATTACCTCAAGAAGCGATGCATATCGGCGATAAATTAGATAATGATTATTTTGGAGCAAAAAACGCCGGATGGAATGCTTTATTAATAAAGCATGATAATAGGTTTGATGCGAATAAAGTGCCAAGGGAAGATGTTTTTAAAAATTTGAAAGAGCTTCAAAGACACTTTGATTGATAGTGTGCTTAGAACAAATTGTATGATACAGTAATACTTAATTATTCAATAATTATTTTTAT
>Ga0157362_1001201_pt1 | contig 10576 bp, 3 predicted proteins | sample AttlaeALBM3_FD_111480 | JGI IMG/M metagenome (GOLD analysis project Ga0157362, IMG submission 111480) | Fungus gardens microbial communities from leaf cutter ant in Ribeirão Preto, State of São Paulo, Brazil - Atta laevigata ALBM3 | ecosystem: Host-associated > Fungi > Mycelium > Unclassified ... | reverse complement strand
TTCAAGAAAAATCAAAAAAATGTTAACGATTTAAAAAAAAAAGAGAAAAAAGCAATATTATATATCAAAAGGAAAAGAAACTGTTAAATATAATTATGCGTCGCTTATGTTTTTTTTTTTTTTTTTTTCGTAAAGCTTCATGAGCGGTATCCTCGTAAATTCATCTTTTAAACCCTCAGCAACGTCTCTTCTTGCTGAGTCGGAGACTTCTTAGAGGCCGTCGGGACTCATTTATTATTCAGATTTATAGCCAGACTCGAACTGACTCCCACAGATCGGCAGGTCTTTGCAACTCTGCAAGTTTGCCGCGAATCTTTGAAGACTCTCGGAAATTCGATGTTTTGCATACATGATCTTTGTTCAATTCGAAACTCGCGTATAATAAAAAGTTTACACAGGTACTTATTCTGACAAAGAATAACTGTCAATTTCATTAATATTTGCCCAATGTCCGTGATAAGTATACTGCATTTCGCGATTGTCAATATCTCATTTCCTTAAAGAAACTTATTTAGTAATACCGAGGAATCTTATGTCTTTGGTGTGCGCGCCGAATTATGATTCAACAATTACTGGAATCACATCGTATACAAGAGATACAAGGAGAGAATAATTAAACACTAAGCTAAAATTCCAGCGAAGTCTCTATGAACGGAAAGGACGTGGACATCCGAAGCGGACGGAATAAAAGAAGAGACGGCACAGAATGTTGGAAGGACAGGAGCTAAGCGGCGAACGGATGGACAGACGGACACGCTGCAGACAGTATCGGATTGATCTCAGCGAGTGAACCCAATTACCCACCGAAAGACTAGATTTATTGTCTGGACACACGGGGGACTGACTGAGGATTCCTGATGCCTACGATGGTGGCAGCCACTCTTTACGATGGCTCTGGGCCTGTAACGAGAACGGAGATCGAGGCGGTGTAAGCCTCAAGGTGTCATGTAGTTTTACTCATCCAATTATCAGAGTCCTGAAAACGACCTTACTATTGATGCTCCTGAAGAAGTCCTCGGTGAGAGCCACAGAATGGATTCGATCGAATGTATATGTTCGCACGCAAACAAGTGATCATAATATATAATTGACATAATTTATTGGCTGCAAGCATCTTTATCTCCGTGGTTACGCAAATGCTTTGTGAATGATTGACACCGATAGCATGTCTTATCAATGTCGTTAGTCAATCAAAAGGAAAAAACACAGCTTTATGAATTTTTTTAATGATCCAAGATCGATTGTGTTTAACATTATTCACTAATAATTACGACAGTTTACAAACATATTCAACTTGCATATCACTATGCAATAATTTGATTGGATTAAATTATTAAAGTTTTCAATTAATCTTGCACACTTGTCTGTGATAATTTCAATATAGCATTAATAATTTCAATATAGAAAATATTATGAAATAGATGAGACCTTCGCAATATCCGAAAGCTTCATTCTACTTAAAGTCTATCTAGCAGCTAATTGGAATTTCGCCATTTAGAACACTTCGTCTTCCTTTCGCAAATCTCTGCCGAAACTCACTGCTGCCATTGGCTAGACCTCATCCTGGAGATATGTAAATCCTCGACAAAAGGGTACGTGAGAGAGGATATCTACCTTTAGATGGCTGCAGGTGCTTGTCACCGGAGGCAGACATACTTTAGTCGCAAGCCGAAAAGTGGAAGGATACGTGTTCTTTGCGAGTCGCCGCCGCCATGTCTCGGATGCATTGCCGCGATGCTAACTGACGCCTTACAGGGCACTGATCGAAATATTTATTGTCCTTACGCAAGGCGTTTCAGTCGCTTTGCTTTTATGCGTGCACTTTTGCATACTAGATTATCTATGGACAATCTCTTATATTGCGTTGCCTACATACCTCGCATACTGCCCTTTCTATTTCATTAGCTGTGTTCAGCAGAGCAAAATCAGTTAGCTTTCTCTGCTGAACGCAGCCAATTATATTGATGCATTTATCTCATGTTTAACGTAGTCTGAAAGTTCGAAAAAAGTTCAAAAAAGTTGAAAGAAGGTATTGGATCATTACTAAGTATAATTTAGATAATCAATCAAAACATCTTATAGTGAAAAAAGAATCTGATAATAACTACCTCTGTTGATGAAATAAATTTAATTAAATGTTTAGTTAATATAATAAAAAATAATTTTACTCTTCTAAATATTTAATATTTATTATCAAACGATTGGTTATATTTTATGTTTGGTAATATTTATTAAATTTTTAAAAAAGTAAAATTATTTTTTGATTATATTACATATAATCGAATATTTAATTCAAATTATTTTATTTAACGTGAAATAAATGAGTTTTTAAAGAAATGAGTTTTTCTGCGAAAGAAAAGATCTTGTGGTTCCGTCTTCTTCTTTTTAAGAAATTGGATTTTGTAATTTATATAACAAACCAGTCTTATATGTTTTGCACATAATTATCCTGACGTATAACCATCATTCGTCTCCTGCAAAATTTCATCCATAAAATTATTTCTTTCATACTACAGAGACATCGATATTTAATATCATCTACGAAATATCGCGATAAAAAGTATCAGTAGTAAATCAACCACGCTTATCGAGTAATTCTTGGTGTAGAGAACAGTAAAAAACTAAAACTGAAATGTCGAAAGAACCTTACAGTTCTATAATTATATTATTATACCCCTACTGCGTAGCTCATGACTCTGAGGCCAATTTGTCATCTGCCCCAACGAGTTCGTATAATTTGTGATTTATCACTGTCCCAGCTCTTCGATCTTTTCTCTCTTGTGATATCGCTTACATCACACACTCTTTCAAAGCATATAATTTCACTACGTCGTGCATCAAAATTTAGAAACAAAAGTATCTAAGGAGAGATATAATGGCCGCACGGATTTTTGCATAATACATAATGCATAAGAGAATCAACCAATCAAAATTCTTCTTTTCCCATTTTATTGTGAAATGAGAGGAAAAGAAGAATTCTAGACTCTTATTCTCGAAAAGCATCGTACACGAAAAACTAGGGAAATACTATAGTATGTATTACATATAGCATTTCTCTAATTTTTAATATGCGATTGCTTTCCAAGAATAGGAATTCTGATAAGCCTTGATTTGTTTAGCTTACCCTATTCGCTTACGCACTAAGCGTTATGGTTATACAAAAATCTGTGTTGCGGCCTTAAGGGCCGAGAACAGAATCTTGCATCACGCACATAAAACATTAGGAAATGTTAACTGTTCAAAGTTCTTCATTTTCTTCCTTTCCATGGAATAAATGATCTGATAATGATTTTCTTATGCTTTATACATTATGCGTTACACAAAGGTCTGTGCTGCAATCTTAACGTCGAATCTGAAGAAATAAATCTATGCGGAATCAATCGTAAAAATTTAGTTAATTATATTACTCTCTTAAAAATAAAAATCAGAGGACGCTACAGTTGAATCAGAAACTGAAGCGCTCGCAGCCATTTTGAATGAAAGAGAGGAAGAGAGAGAGAGAGAGAGAGAGAGAGAGAGAGAGAGAGAGAGAGAGAGAGAGAGATAAATAAATGAAAGCGGCCAAACCGGCGGTTAAAGTCTTTCGAAGAAAACGTTCATCGCGCCGGGCAAGGTTTGCCCTGTGGGTGATAAATCGGTGGCACTACCTCCGATCTTGCGTGCGATAATTAAAACGGCACTATTATAAGTGCATTTGGCAGACGGTAATGATCGGTTCGCCCAAATTCTTGCAAATACGTATGTCTCAATTAATGTCTACGTATTTAATCGACTCCGCGCACGATTTGCCGGAATGCGGGTAAATTTCGCCTCGAGGGCTTTTGCTTTAAGAGAGAAGAAAGCGATTATCTCGGAATTAGAAGGGATAATTACAGTACGCGAATTACGCACACGAAGAAAATTTCTCTCGAAGAAAATAAGCGGTAAAGTAAAAATATGGAATTCCTCTCTTTTTTCTCTTAACACGAATCATCGAATTTTGTTTTTTATTTTTTTGTATATACGCCTTTCTAGAATATATTATAATTAACTTAAAAATTATCTTTTTATATAGCATAGATGCGACTTTATCTCTTAGATGCGTGTATATATTAAAGATTGACTCAATTAAATCTACTTATATTTAATATATTATATATCATAATATTTAATAATGAAAATAAATTGTCAACGATTTCATATATTCATGTTTTCTATACGATGCAATCACGAAATCAAATTTTTACGGTGTCAATCCCATTTTAACGCAATTAAACTAAATGCTGCATTCCGAAACAGATGAAAGTAAATATCAATCTGATAATGATCTCGATATAAATCGACCGTGACAATTCGATCGTTAGAACAAGATCTCGAATCAGTTTCCACTGTTTTAAACTAACTGAAAAAAGTCACCACGGAGATGGGCGTGTAAATTGTAACATTCCTAGATGGCAAGATAGCTTTACATCTACCGGCCGCGATCGTCGGAATAATTTGTGGTTGGAAATTGGAGTCGAAGCTCGCATTCAATTTCAATGTGTACAGGACATTATATGGCTAATTAAGCGAAGAATACTTTTACTCTCATTTTACGTTTCGAATTAAATCCGATCTCTATATAATAAAAAATACAGAAATCTTGCAATCGTGCGTCGAAAGGAATTACTCGCGCGTCCAAGTGGCCCATTGCCGGAAACTAACGAGTCGTAAAGATTATACCTTTTCTTTGCCGAGACGAATTACCGATTTTGTGCGACGTGCGCATTCGCAAATTAAATTTTCACGTGACGCCGGTCGGCGGACGATCATTAAAAGTAAATTTGCCAGGAATCGGCGCTCCGTCGAAAAGCACCTGACGAACCGTAATGGCGTGTGCCGGGATACGCTCTACAAGAAAAAAAGGCCGGAGGGGGGGGGGGAGGGGCTTCAGCAAAAAAGTAGCCGGCAGGCGAGAACCTTGCGCCCGCGCGCCCATGCAACACGGTACGAAAATTTGCATTTTTATGTGACGAAGGCCGCTCTTTCGCTGCTCGTCGAAATTGCCGACTCCTCGTCCCCGCGACTCTCGGAAGTTGCTACGAGAATCCGCAGTTTTTCGGTCGTACGAAAAACTCGCACGGTCATTTTAAATTCATTAGGCCATTCTGAACGTGACTCGGACAACACAAAGCAGGCATGACGTAGCGCGAAGAGAAAGACGATTTACCGCCGTTTTCAAGCCTCCTTATGTGAGAATCTGTGCAGCAATTCTCTTTCAACTGAATCTCGTGCGCCCTTCGATCGCAAGTAACTCCATCACCGATTCTTCAGTCTATCAATTGAAACGAAAGTCCATTGTTGCTTTCTAAATAGCACTGAGGTAATGGAATGTTATTGAAAATTAAGTAAACGATCGAGACATGTGGAAATACGACTAAGGGGAAGATTTATTTTTTCATCTTTACGATATTATTAAATACATTTCTGTCTTTATCATAAAAATAATAATGATTTTGCGTAAAATTGCGATTTTAAAAGGTTTCAACTTTAAAAATTACAGCCTCGTCGAAAATTTCTCGATAAGGCGCTGTAAAGTAAAAAACTCAGACTTACTCAGGGGTGTACGCCTTCCTCATGTATCTCCTTGCATCTATCCGCGCGTGAAACCCGCCGGATATTTCTCGACGCCTGATCGCGTCGTTAGGTGAATCCCTTGCGAAGGAAGGACGAGAAAGTGGTACGGTGTGAGAAGGATTACAGCAGATCCTGGCTTCGGGATGACCTGTGACCCATGCGGTAACTCACCGCCCACGTTGCACCTGCCTCGGCGCTATCGTACTGTTTTATTGGTTTATCTCACCTTTGAAAGAGGTGTATGAACTCCAAGTGAAACTTGCATGAACTCTGACCCACGATCTCACGTACTTACACCTGAACATTTAGGGATATTACCAATGTAGATATGAAAAAGATCTGAATTTGGACAAAGTTAAATGAGATTGTGCTGTGCTGTTAAAATTATATCCCTGATGTAGATATACGAATCTGGTGTTCTTAATATTAAAAATATTTTCATATCTTAGAATAAAACATGAATATAAATGAGAATAAAATAGAAATCTTTTAAATTGTATATCAAAAAAATTATTAAAAATTACATAACATAGAAGAATTACTATATCGTTTAATTAGAACCGCATTTTCAATGTGATAATTTATTCTGTTACAAGGTTTAAATTTGTATCCTTTCTCTCTCTCTCTCTCTCTCTCTCTCTCTCTCTCTACATTTTAAAATTAAAAGCAATTACAATAATTATATTTTATGTATATTATTTGCTATAAAACGAAGTACGATGTTACATAAATACATTCGCTCGTTTAATGATTAAAATATTATTGTTATATTTAAATGATCGATATTTTTAAAAAGCTGAAATGCAAATTTTATGAAAGAACGTAATTTAAAAACCTAATTGCGAATCCTTCCAACACCTTAAAAAGGCATCGTAAGATAAAAGAAGACTCAATTCTACAGAGGTGTCGAACTTCTGCAATCTAAAGAGGAGAAGCTATCGCATTGGTATGCAAAACATTTAATTCCGGCAGGCATTTAGGAAATTATACAGTCGCCGTAGAAATTACTGCGTCCTGCGGTATCTCGGATTAAATGTCGCATTTGTGATAAAATTATGCTAATTTATTCTGCTACAATGTTAAATTCACCGCTATTATCCTCTTTCTTCTCGTGGAACTGAAAATTACATGCGTTTAGGACGTCTTTAGAAGGTTTTTTGTCAGAATATTCGTTGTTATTCCTCTTCTTGTATGTGAAAGTGTTAGTTTCTGACAGTTATAAATTGTTGCGTATAATTATTCTCGTGTCATCATACACTTGTCATCATACACTTAATCTCATTACGCAGAAGTATTCATTAAGATTTAGATATCTAAAATCGGTAATTAAATTTTAAAACAACTCGTACATTGCGCTAATTATCTTTAACCAAATCTAAGTAATTTTGTTAAATTTATTAATTCAGAAAATGTGTTTATTTGACAATACAATTATTTAAGTAATATTATGGTCATTAAATATATGAGGAAATATAGCCGTAAAATTTCTAAATATTTCTGTGACACAATAAAATTTTCTCTTCTTCGTACTGTGAGAAACACAATACAAAAATAAACGTCTGGATTTAAGATATCAAATGATGATAATGAGATACTAGAACCAATACACGAATCACGACGGAATTATGTTGTTGAACAATTTATTGCGAAAAATACACAAGACCACACATGGAAACACCTGCAGCACGATATAAGGTAATACGTACTACATCAGCCGACTTGCAACATAATTCGCGGCTTCCGGGCGAATACGCATTTGCTCTGAGTAAGGCATTATCAAATTTCAGATTCGACCCGGTCGAATCTTTTCTCCTCTCTTCGATTTTCATGGATCCATCGCTGCCGTATAAATATTTAACGTAGCCATCACTTCGCCCTGAATTGCAACCCATAATTTCCGACAGACTCAAGCCTTTCTCGCGCGATTAATTTTTCGAATATTCTCGAAATTTTCCTGAAATACCATATTTTGAATTATATCCTCATCTATTTATTTTTAGTCATCGTGTAGCTTACACGTTGCGTCTACATCTTTTATTTGGAGGCGTGTCAGCACACATATATACCAGAGAAGTCGAACGCTCTCTACCATAATTGAAACAACCAATTTTTTTTATGATGGCTACATCGCTTCATTAAAACCTTTGATGGATGAGAATTATCGATTTCAAGCAATAAGATCAGGATATCATATCTTCTCTGATCGGTATCAGTATCCGATCGCATTCACCTCGATTGACCTCTCAACAGGCTATACTCGACCAATTGTACCATGTAAGATCGAGTAAAACAGTTAAGATATAAAATGTATCAGTGAACGTGTTCGCTGGACAATTATCCGATCATCTCGATTCGGTAGAGATCAAGCACTTTTTATTTATGTTCTTTTTCCGATGAAAAATGTTTCGATAAGTCATTAAGAAATCGCGATAATAATCTGCAGCGAACGATTTTCAAAGGAGATTAATAATATTTTATTGTCTCATAAAATCCATAACGCATGGTGAGTTTTCTTTATCACAATGAGGACAAGGATAAATATGAGATGTAATCAGGCGTATTACATACGATTTTCATTGAATGGTAAGCACGCTGCAATGACCATACGGTGCACTCGCAGTGAAACAACTCATAATCGTTTGTTTGGGCATTTTGAAATACGACTGTAATTTAGGATGTCGTTAAAGGCCATTAACCGGAATGTGCGTACAGCATCAAATCGATACGCACCCTCTTCGCCCCTGTAGTGCCATCTCATAAATCTACATTTACAGCCGCCGAATTCGAATCGCGAGGTCTCATCGCATCGCAACAGCTGGAACAATTCTTTCGAGGAGCGTTGTATATCCAGCACCGCTCGCCGGCACGGTAAAGACGTGACATGGCGACTTTTACGATTTTCATTACGTTCGGCACCGGGCACAAATTTCGCGCAGCCTTTAAGCATCCGCGAAGTTGTTACATTCATGAAACATAAATGCTAATTCGGGATTGCGACCATAGCGCGTCGTGATAAATCGCGGCGCAGATGTACCGCGTTATTCGCATCTTGTTCGCATATTTTTCTCAGCACGCAAAGTTAATTGAAAAAATCAAGCGCCGCCTGCGGGAATATTGGTGAGACGCTGTTTTCACAAACGATCCAATAATGTATACTTTTAATGAGGCTCATTTGTTTATCAGGATAAAGCAATGTGCCTCCAAGTTATATTTTATAAAGGTAACGAAATAAAATTGGGCAGGGCATTTATAACACATACGATTCCTTTTTTCAGTTAAAGAGGTATGATCGAAAAATCAAAATGCTTCGATCTATTTCAAAATTACACAGAATATTATTTAAAACGAAATTAATACTATATTAAAATTTCAAATCGATTGACCGTGTAATTTTTAAAAAAGAAAGAGCTAAAGTTAGAGTTTTATGCATAGTGTCATATGACATATGCATTGAATGATTGATATATTACATATATTGTATATAATTATTTACTTTTAAAATGCTTCGATTCACATTAAAAATATATAAATAGTTAGAACCTTTTTTTACATCCTTGCAAGAATTTTAACTCTATTCACTCAATTTATTTGTATACAAGCAAAAAGCTGATGAAAGTATACCTATTTGAGCATCTAAAGAAATATACGCGGAAAATTTGGTATTGCTGTTGATTTCTGATATTACATCAGATTGCAGCTTGCTTCATCCTGTGACACATTTATACATACGAATATACATATGTGTTTGCTTATAACTTATTGTTATATTTTTAATTGTAAAACACGTATATAAAAATAATATTTTAATCTCAACTGTCAATTATTAGTAGCACTAATCAATTACTAATATCTACTCGATTAGGAATGCCAACCTCAATTTCAGAATCCAACGTTATCAAGTTATCGATAATCATTGAACATAAAATTACTTGCATTTCCCATTCTAATAATAGAATATTAATATTATATTATGATTTATAATTAAAAATTAGCAATCAATGTTATCATTTAATTTTAATAAATCATAAATTAGCCTTTCTTATTATTAAAAAATTTTCATATATTAGATTGGTATTATCAATATAGAATAATAGCGTATTCTCCTCACCACTTACCCCCGCAAGATCGATCGTACATCCTTAAATACATCGCAGGTGTGCTGATTTATTAAATACACAATGAAATTTCCTAAAAACATGTATTTCGGTCAATAATTCGTGAAGACACCTGTGAAATTGCAATATACGATTAATATGCATTGCTTGCACGGCTGGCCCAAAGAAACCAGGGGGCCTTTTTTTGCGAGACTTAATTATGCTTTTCTGCTATCCGAGTTCAGCTGGCAATATACAGGACTCAAGCGCAAATTAGAGGAGTATCATAATTGAAATCATTAAACACCGTTTCATTTCGGATAAAAGTAACACGAGTAAAATTCCATACTGCTATGCGGAGAATTCATGCGATCTCCTTGATGATTCCTGGTAATATTCGGCCGATTCTTGACTGTAGGGCTGTTATTAGACCATTTTATGGATTGGTGCAGTTTGTAATTAGGTTTTTATCGATGGTTACGGCGCACAGAATTTTATACTTTTCATTGACTGAAAGATGGGCCACAGATTGAGGGGTGAATTGCTTGACTATAGGTGTTAAATGGATTCGGTTGTTTACGAATCACAATCCATCGGGATAATTAATGCTCGTTTATTACTAATCCTTAAATTAAGGATGTATATGTCATGTCTCGAAGCATTACCAAAATATAACAATTTCACAGATTTTGCCATTATTACGTCTGAGTATCTGTATAAAATTTAAGCTTTTTTGAATCACTCACATTTTCTTATTGAATCACTCACATTTAAATATTAATTTTTTCGTTTGCCTTAATTTTTATTTTAAAATTGCGTTTTTAATTTAATAATAAATGTAATTAACGTAATAAATGTAAATTTAATAATAAGGACGTAGCGATACG
>Ga0157362_1001200_pt1 | contig 10579 bp, 9 predicted proteins | sample AttlaeALBM3_FD_111480 | JGI IMG/M metagenome (GOLD analysis project Ga0157362, IMG submission 111480) | Fungus gardens microbial communities from leaf cutter ant in Ribeirão Preto, State of São Paulo, Brazil - Atta laevigata ALBM3 | ecosystem: Host-associated > Fungi > Mycelium > Unclassified ... | reverse complement strand
CCATAAGGTTTGGTGTGGGGGTGCGGATGAGGGCTTGATTGAGTGTGGTAAGGCCCATGAGTGGTTTACTGACTATTCTACTAGTAAGCTTGTTACGGTGTGTAAAGGTAGACACCTTAGGGATACCATGCGGATAGGATCTAGATTGAGCTCCCATCATTCTTTCTATACTTAGATTCCAAATAAGCTGCATATTCACTTTTTAATTTTTTTCTGATACCCCCACTTCCTACTTCTCCCTACGAACCCTTTAGTATGTAATTGAGAACTGTCACCACCTTTTCTACTTGCTTGTCACAGTAAACATCTCTTTTGCCCCTTTCAGCGTGATATCATCGGAGTAGATCAGGATGTCGTCCAAGTAGACTACTACGCATACATCCAGAAGGTCAGAGAATACATTGTTCATGAAGCATTTAAAGGTAGCCAGAGTGTTAGTTAGTCCAACCAGCATTACTGACCATTCGAAGGCTCCATAGCAAGTCTGGAAGGTGGTTTTCCATTTGTCTCCTTCGGCAATGCGAACCAAATGGTACGCATGTCAGAGGTCGATCTTGGTGTAAATGCGAGTCTTGCGGGGAGAATCTAGGAGGTCAGAGATGAAGGGAAGTGGGTATCAATCTTTTTTTGTGATTTTGTTGAGTCCGCGGTAAAAGGGTGCAAAAGGAAATTGCACACTGGGACAAACAAAACCATGCTGTGCCAGCTCCCAATTGTGTGCTAAAGGTCCGAGAGGAGATAATCAAAGATGAAGGTTTATAAATAATTATAAAATAGGAATTATACACAGCTCCAATAAAATATAAATTGGTGGTTGTAAAAGGATCATAGGATCTCTCTAGATCGTCGTCACATAGCCTCCCTAAGGTGTCAACCTTTACACACTGTGACAAAAGCTCCTCTGGAAAATACAGTTAGTTGATCACTCATGAACCCTCCACACTTAGTTGCTCCCTTGTCTGCACCCCCAACACCGAACCTTATGGGTGTGATGCAATCCAAGTGTGCACCTAGCCAAGCTTTCCCAGCCTGCTGTCCTCTCTGAAGCCTGCCCGAGTTGCGTCTGCATCTTCTCTCTAGATCGAGGTCTGGGTATATTCTGTGTTCTTCTTAAGACACCCCACTAATCCCAATCTTCTTACTCTCAATAGATTCGCATTTATGATTCCAGAGGCAGTGTAGATGGAGGTAGAAGTCAAGAGGTTCTTCTCCTATCCAACTGCACACTAGATACTATATTAAAATGATTACAAAGCCCTGAAACTCAAGGAATAAAATATAAAAAAGAAACTATTACTACTTTTGATGTTCCCTCAGCTTCTTCTCACGCTAAGTCCATCCAAATTCCACTGATGACGCGTTCTTGTGGTAACGCGTCCTTTTCATCAAGTCCTTCCCATCAAAGATGATACATCTTCATCATTGCTTCTCTCTAGAATATTCTTCCTGATCTCCCATCACTGTAAGGGAATAACCCTGAGAACACTTAGGCTACTTAGTAGAGAGCATGTGAACTAGTGTTCTCACAGATCCTCATAAGTCCGCAGACTATAGTTCCCTTCCTTCTGGTTCGGGTTTCTATCATAGGTACTATATAGCTATGTCTGGTAGTGTAGTTATTATTGTCTGGATGCATGTGGCCATAGCGACTGGCGCACAGACTGGCTAGACTAGTATAAGTAGCTAGTGATGTGCAGTAGAATACTTCACCTCAACAATAGTTTGAGCTCCTGGGCTATACATGCTCTAACTTAAGATGCCCGCTTTACTATACTACAGTGTGTTCTGGCACGCCTCTGAGTGTGCCCTTACAATCACTCCCTTTGATGTTACTTTGTCAGAGGGCCCTCCTTGGTTACCTGTTAAGTAGTCAGTAAGCCCAACTCAATGTCTAGTACCTCCAAGTCACGTCCTAGAGCTCATTTATCTAAATATAATTGATCTGATGCCATCAATGCTTAATTGCAGTCAGAGTTTATTTATCTAAGTCCGTCGTCTAAACACTACTGGTTCTAGAGTCCTAGTCTACTATATCTCTAAGTTGGTTCCATCCCATAATGGATTTAGAGCGTAGTCCTTCTATGACTTTCTTCCTAAACCTGATGCCAGCTCATCCTGCTTGCCTCCCGAGGTCTCAACATGAGCTCTAGTTTGGTTATCACTTGCTCAATGTCCTTATCATATGGTATTACGTTCTGAGGATATAGAAAGGGTTCTAGAGCGAACTCTAATCAAGAATTCATTGGTATAACATGTATTAAATGTTATCTTCCGCAGAAAATTCACTTGCAGCGTAACAATGTATTAACAGGTCTTCATTGAAAACATCATGTATGGCCCATCCTTCTGAAAGCTCTAGTCTGTATGCTCCCTGTCCGATTTCCTCTTTGATTGTAAAAGGTCCATATCTTTTCTGGTCCAACTTCTTTGAGGGTCGATTTGTTTGAATGTTTCTTGCTTCTAGCCATACTTGTTCTCCTATTTTGAGACCTTGTGATTGGTGTATCCTCTTGTCATATTGTCTTTTCATTGTTTCCTTTGTTCTTTCCATTGCTGTCTTTGCTTCTTCCCTTATTGTTTCCATCTTCTTTAATAGGTCTTCTAAACTTGATATCTCCGTTTCCACTGTTAAGTTTCCTTTCCAGGGGTGTCTTCTGTAGCTCACATAGAATGGAGAGTATCCTGTTGCTGTATGTTTCTTGTCATTGTACTGGAATTCTGCTGTTGCTAGCCATTTTGTCCAATTGTCTTGTCTGTAGTTGATATAGTGTCTTAGGAACACTCCGACTTCTTGATTGATCCTTTCCGTTTGACCATCTGTTTGAGGATAGTAGGCTGTTGACATTGCTCTCTTGATTCCTAATGCTTTACACAGTTCTCCCATGAATGTTGATGCGAATTGGGGTTCTCTATCACTGATGATCTTTTTTGGTATGTCGTGCATTTTCCATATGTTGTTCTGATATATCCTTGCTACTTTACTTGAGGAGATTGAAGTCGTTGTGGCCATGAGTCTGATCATTTTGGAGAATCAGTCTATAACTACCAAAATAGTGTCTTTGTCTTCTGATCTTGGCAGGGGTCCTATGACGTCAATGCTGATTTCTTCCCATGGTGTTTTTGGTGTGGGTAAGGGATGTAAAGGTGCTGCTTTCTTCATGTGTTGCACCTTGTTCTATTGACATTCTTGGCATTCTTGAACGTATTTTCATACGTCATTGCGTATTCCTGACCACCAATAGTTTCTCTTGATTAATTCCATCATTCTGTGTTGTCCTGGGTGTCTGACATCTAGTGGATTATGGTTGTCACTGAGTATTTCATCTCGAAGTTGTCTGTTTCTTGGAACATAGATTTTGCCATCTATGTAGATGATTTTGTTTTCTTCCCATGATTGTAAGAAAGCTAAAATCCAAGCCGGAATAAAGCCAACTGCTCTTTTGTTCAGTGATTGACAAAGAGAACTCGATAGAGTTCCCATTAGATTTGCTACACTATATATACAATTACTATTGTGGCTATGCATCTTGTTTCCCACAGTCCTCATGTCTGTCAGCTGACTTCTTTGTCACATGTTGTGACTGTGACTATGACATGACCATTCTGTGACCTTAGTCACACCTTTATGACTCTGTGACTGTCACATGATATTTCCCACACTCCACCTTAGTAATAATCTAAAAGAAAAGAAAAGAAATATAAATATTGACTTAGCCATTTTGCCAAGTCATAACAATGATTGTCCGTCTTTTTTCTCCAACTGTTTTGTTACTTCTTGTTCCCTTGTTTGGATTTTCTTTATTTGTTCTTGTATTTCTTTTTCCATTACTTGTAGATGTTCTTGTCTGAGTAGTACGATAGGTGTTCTATCTTGATTTGTTGTTTGTCGTATCCATAACTCTTCTTTGAGCATCTGGATGTCTTGGTTGTCTTCTTTTGTGTCCACTTTCCCTCTTCTAGATAATATGTCTGCTTTTGTATTTGTCTTCTCTGGAATATGTCATAGGGTAAAGTTGTAGTCTTGCAGTTTCAGATATTATTTTGCTTGTTGACCGTTGAGTTTATGTGGTTCTTTAAAGTATTTGAGATTTTCATGGTCTGTCCATACTTCAGATTTCTCAACTGCATCTAATAGGTATTGTCACCATTTGTCTAGTGCTTTGACTATTGCCAGTAATTTCTTGTTGTATATTTTGTAGTTTCTTTCCGCAGATGACATTGTTCTTGATAGGAAAGCAACTGGTTTCCATTTGCCTTCTTGTTCTTGTGAAAGAACTCCTCCGATTGCATGTCTTGATGCGTCTACTTTTACCCTGAATTTTCCTTCTCTTCTGGGTAGGGCCAGTACTGGTTGTGTGGTTATCTTTTGTTTCAATTCTTCAAATGTGTTTTGTTTTTCTTCTGTCCATTTCCATTCTTCTTTTTCTTTTAGTTGATTTAATGGTACCGCAATGTGGCTGAAATCTTTGATGAATTGTCAATAGAAGTTTGCGAAGCCTAAGAAGCTTTCGACCTCCTTTACCTTTGTTGGTGTCTTCCATTCCTTGATTGCTTTGACTTTTTCTTCTTCCATTTGTACTTCTCCATTTCCAACCCGTACTCCTAGTATGGGTATTTCTATGGTGTTAAAATCACATTTTGACCGTTTGAAACATAAATTGTGTTTCTCCGCTATTTTGAGGAACCTAATAGTGCGTTTTTCTAGTTCTTCTTCTGTCTTTGCCAGGATTATGAAGTCGTCCATATAATTTGCGAGAGAGACTTTATGTAGTAGTTCTCAGAAGATACTTGTCATCATCTGTTGAAATGTTCCTGGTGAGTTGCACAGTCCAAAGTACATTATTTTCAGTTCGAATAGTCCTTTGTTTGTCAAAAAGGCCACTTTCTATTTGTCGTCTTCTTTTATCTGTATATTATTGTATCCCCAGATTAAGTCTAATTTGTTGAAGTATTTTGCGTCTTTGAGTTTATCAATTACTTCATTGATCAGGGGTAATGGTGTTTTGTCCTTGATTGTGTGTTGATTTAGCCATCTATAGTCTTGTACCAATCGTAATGTTCCATCTTTCTTTGGTATGAAGAAATATGGTACTGCATATCTTGAGTTTGACTCTACAATGAGTCCCACTTTGAGTTGTTCATCTAACCATTGACTGAGTATTTCTTCTTCTTTGAGTGTCATTGGATAGGCCTTTGCATTGAGTTCCTTTGGTGCTTCTTTCATTAAATTAATTTCGTGGTCCCATTCTCGTCTGTCAGGTAGTTTCTCAAACTTTTTCTTGTTGAATAAGTGCATGAATGGTTGGACGTATTTCGGAAGATCTTCAGGATTTGTTGGATTGGGTTCTTTATCTTCTCCCTTTGATTCTTCTTCTTCCTTTGGTAGTAGTCTTTTTGACCATAGGGTAAACCGTATAGCTTTGTGTTCCGTTTTGCAGTGTCCTGGGCATCTTGTAAACCGTATGATTCCTTCTTTCCAGTCTACTTCTGGGTTGTGTTCCACTAGCCAGTCGTGTCCTAGGAATAGATCCGTTTCCTTGATTTCTGATACTACTACATTAATTTGTTTGATGTGTCCGTTCAAGTTGATTTCCAGTAGTACAAATTCCCTAATTGTCTTTTCTCCATTTCTTGATCTATCTGAATTGTATACGTTGAATGGTCTTGAGAGTGATTTGGTAGGTATTCCTTTTTCTTTAATTGTTTTTCTGGTGATGGTGGTATTTGTACATCTAGAGTCGATTAATACCTTGACCTTGAGTTTTCTTCTGTCTTTGGTTTTGATTGTTGGGTATACTATAAGTTCCCTCAACTGTTCTCTCTGTTGTGGAATAACATATTGATTCTTGACGGAACTATTTACAGTGGTTTGTCATATCGTGCCTACTCCAAACCTTTGACAAAACCCTTCTGTTCTTCATCGTCTGAGTCTCCTTGTTGTGAACTCCTGGTCTTCATTTGTTGAGGTACTCTGCACCCTATAGCGATGTGTTCCTCTTTGCCACATTTGAAACATCCTTGTGGCTTCTTCTCTTTCTTTGGTTATTTGCAATCCTTTGCTATGTGTCCAAATTTGTTACAGTTGTAACACTTGGGTTTGTGTCCTTGCCCATTATTCTGTTGTTGTCCTATTTCCATTGTTTTGCCTATTTCTCTGTAGGTTATTCCTGAACCTGTCTTGTAATCGTAGTGGATATTGGTCCACTTGTATTCTTGTCCTACTGCTGTGATTGCCACCTTCCATTGTTCTAGACTCTTTGGAGCTTGAGTTGGTGGATATACCATTATGGCTCTGATAATTTCCCTGTTTACGTTTTTCTTCAGCAAAAATATTGCATGCTGATTGTCCGTCTGTGCTTTGCTTGCTAAAGCTATGAATTCAATAAGGAAATCTACGATGTGTTTCTTTCCTTGTGTGAATGTTTTGATGCGCCATTCTGCGTCGGCTTCTTTTGTCTTGTCATTGTATACCAGTTGTAATTCTGCCTCAAAGGCATCCCAACTTGGAGTGCCGTCTCCTCTATCTATCTTGTCAAGTTTCTGTTGAGCAAATGCTTCTGCAGTTCCTCCTCAGAATCTGCCTAGTACTACGATTATCTTTTCATCGGTGTCTGTGACTTTATCCACCCTGAGGTAAAGCTTTATAGCTCTCCACCAGTCTTCGAACATCTTCCTGTCTCCATTGAACCATACAGGTTCTAGGACCATTAATTTGTGGTTTACCACCTTTGCTGGTGCTGATACTGGTACCGTCCTGGCCATTGGTGCTGGTGTGCCTGAGTGTGTTTCAGACATGTTTTGCTTTGGTTGTCCTACTGATGGTGCGTCGCTTAACTCGTCGAGTTCTTCTTTGTTGCCTGTTTCGTTGACCTTTGATTCTGTGTCTTGTATGTCCTGTTCTTCAGACTCTTTTTGGTACTCTGACCATTTTTTACTGATGTAAACTGAATTGAGTTGTTCTTCAAGGTCTTCTACCTCCTGTGCTCCAATTATACGTTCAGTAGCAATCTTTGCGATATACTGACGGTTGGTCTGCTAGTTTGCTATCCTCCCAGTTGCAAGGTGAGTTGGTGATGCTTTACCAAATGTTACGACCTTGAGGGGTAACTCAGGTTGCAACTTTAAGTAAAGACTTGAGGATGATATGAGAGTTGAGGAAGGAAGGGGATGATACAATTAGTAAAGCGTAAGGAATACAGAAGAGTATCTACTGTATATATACCTATGTACCATGAGGAATGAATGAGGAATACATGTGGCAGACATGAGGTCTGCTGAGTAAAGAACATGCTCCACCAGTGAGGCGCTGACTGAGCTATTAGATATATAAAGTAATATGAAACAAAGAAGTGGTTCATGTGGTTGCATCATAGTGAACACCTGTATGAAATGAGGTCAATTGTTACAGGCAGGACTTGAAGAAAAAGCAGAAGAATTAGTCAGGATGGCTGACATTATCAACAACACCATGGCAGACGCAGAAACAGGCACACTATTCGCTGGAGAAGGATATCGTACAGATATTGCCACAGAATTCTATGAAGTGGCAGAAACACTTAGGCTCATTCTACATGATGCCTTACCTCAATGATTCCATAGTATCCAATACAACCTAGTCAATGAACTTACAACATGCCAAGGTCAAGGACATTCAGCAATCAACAACCATATTCGAGGATTACAAGAATCATTTGCTCATACTAATCAATTCCCATTCATTCCAAAAGTTATACCAAGGATTTCCCCAAAAAAAGATAAAACAAAAGAAGAAGTCATTTTAATACGCCCCTCTCCACCACCACCTGACAATAAATCCACAACTGTATCATCAAATGATGAATCCATGATATCAGCAACAGAGAACTCCAACAATCAAATAATCAAAGAAATCGATAATCTTATCACATTCCTAAAACGATTCAAAGTGCCAAGCAATGTCACTCATTTTTTACCACCTGCTGGATATCATACCATCAGTAGAAATGGAGAGAACAGCTCAAGATATTGGAATTGGATCATCAAAGGATTAATCAAATCTAAACAAAATTCGGAAATAGTATGAAGGGGATTCAAGATACTATTATACACCGAAGGACCACTATATGAACCATGGTTTATTGCAGAAGCACCAGATGAAGGTTACATTGTGGGACCACAAAAGAAGTCAGTGGCTATTTACGCCATGGGAGAAGAAAGGTTATAGACTGTTCATGAGGACATGAACCCTAAGACAGAGGTATTGTAATGATCGACCTCATTGTCTCCAGGTGTTTTACACATGGACTGCTTCTTTGTTTCATATTGCTTCATATATCTAATGGCTCAGTCAGTGTCTCACTAGTGGAGCATGTTCTTTACTCAGCAGATTTCATGTCTGCCACATGTATTCTTCGTTTACTCCTCATGGTACATAGGTATATATAGAGGGGTTAGGGGTGGCTGTGACTACCACTACAGAAACCTTATAGATACTTGCCTAGATACCCCAGATTAGATTTATAATGAAACTCCCTTCTAGAGTACTCTTGAGAGCAGAAAGAAACTTCAGAGACTAACTCTTAACAGAATGATATCATATCTCAGTGGCTAGCAATGCTATATCAAGCACAGTTACCATTAGATCTGAGCTATCATTGTTGATGGCTAATTATAGCAAGAACAAGAAAGACGAGCTCTTATAAGAGCTGCATTGCAATTGCAATGGAAGAAAACTAGAACTTGGTGTCACACCAGATAGTCATTTAGGCCATAAAAGTGACTATTTTTACTTCAATAATGAGAATAACCAACTTGAGAGATGAGTTTGGTCCCCCAGAGATGTTCCCTAGATACTTGGTCATAGACTCAAGCACACTACTTAAGTAGCAGAGTAATGGCTGTAACTATTGTTACATAAAACCTTATCTCAAGTGGTATGCTCAAGTCTATGACTAGGCATCTAGGGAACATCTCTAGGAGGCTGAACTCATCTCTTGAGCTGGTTATTCTTGTCATTATGGTAAAAATTGTCACTTTTATGTGTCACAAACTTCATTTGGCCATATATCCATCAATTCTTTGATGATTCACATGGTTTTAATGGCTACAGAAAGCTCTTAAAAAGACCTTTTGATTGATGACAGTCATGTTTCAAGGCAATTAATATTGGCCAAGATATCAGGCAAATCAACTGTTAACTACTATGATATTGTTTATTAAATCGCTGATATCTTAGAAACCACTATGATCAATGCTTTGGTTCTAGGCTCAGCAAAAGTCTTCTTCATAACTCTCAGAATAAGCCTAAAATGACCTCAAGGCAATTAATATTAGTAGAAATATGAAGGCCTCAATATTTGTACATAGACTTTATTAATTACTTATAAATAGCTGTTTATCCTTTTCTTAGAACAAAGGACAGCCTCCATAAGGTTAGGTTATCACTATATTAAGCACAAAAGCACTACCATATGTAGAACAATAGGTAGTAGCATGTGATGATCTGTCCTACCATTACAATTCTGTATATAAGGACTCTCTGTCTGAGGATTAGACCTCAGACTTAACAACATTTCTTGTCACTGTCTAAACTTCACTTATTAAGCACTTTTGAATAACCATTCCTCAATTACAAATCAAGTAAGTGACCATTTGTGATACTATGGCCTAAATGGCTGTTTGGCATGACAGCAGACATTGAATTCTATAGTATAGACAGAACTCTTTGGAGAAATCTCGGACAATCTCTTCTTCTATTCTTGGACTTGAGCTAAATGGGATAACATTGGACCCATTTATAAACTCTGACTTGACTTGTTACCTTTATTACTTCTGTCACTAGACTGTCACTTAACTAGTCACTCTTAGTTACAAGTAATGTTACTACATTGTGTTGAAGTTGGACTTACGCATATTGGCAGGACTGCTGGAATGGACACTAGTGTCATTCCTTGTACTGACGTTCCATCATGATATACAACTTCTCTATTCTTATCTGTGACAACCAGACAACCAGCGTTGTTTTACATTTGTATATAACATTAGATACCTCCAGTAGCTCTCTCAGTCATCTACCTTCATAGGTGACTCCTGAGGTGAGATCGTCTCCTTTAACCTCAATACTTAGGCTGATTATTGTACTCTAGACACATTATTCTACAGGTAAATATACAGTCGTCTACCTTCATAGGTGACTCCTGAGACACATTATTCTACAGGTTATTGGCCCCGCTGAAAGGGGCAAAAGTGATGTTTACTGTGACAAGCAAGTAGAAAAGGTGGTGACAGTTCCCAATTGCATGCTAAAGGGTTCGTGAGGAGAAGTAGGAAATAGGGGTATCAGAAAGAAATTAAAATGTGAATACGCAGCTTATTTGGAATCTAAATATAGAAAGAATGATGGGAGCTCAATCTAGATTCTATCCACATGGTATCCCTAAGGTGTCCACCTTTACACACCATAACAAGCTTACTAGTAGAATAGTCAGTAAACTACTCATGGGCCTTACCATACTCAATCAAGCCCTCATCCGCACCCCCACACCAAACCTTATGGGTGTGATACGATCTGAGTCGATGATTAGCCAGGCTTTTCAGGCCT
>Ga0157362_1001199_pt1 | contig 10581 bp, 9 predicted proteins | sample AttlaeALBM3_FD_111480 | JGI IMG/M metagenome (GOLD analysis project Ga0157362, IMG submission 111480) | Fungus gardens microbial communities from leaf cutter ant in Ribeirão Preto, State of São Paulo, Brazil - Atta laevigata ALBM3 | ecosystem: Host-associated > Fungi > Mycelium > Unclassified ... | reverse complement strand
AAGAGGCGGTAGCGGAATCGTTTCGCGGAATGGAAACTGGATAACTGCCGGCTTTCAATGCGGCTTCGATCCGAGCACTGGCGATTACCCGCGTCGGGAAACTATCCGCCGTAAAACGATCGGCGCATAAAATCACAGACGTCGTTAACCCCCGGTTAACCATCGCCGCGACCTGTCGACTTTTCATTCATGCCCGCCGGAGACGGCGGTGCGAATTAATTCGGCAAAACGCGTCGAATCGATCGTGGCGGATTGGATTAGCGTGTATAGCGAAATGGCAACACGTGTGAGTGACGAATGCTCACGAATTCATTGCATCGCCGATTAGTATAATAATATGGCCTATACGCATCAAAATCGATTCAGTTGATTAAACGGATCTTCAGCGTGTCAATGATTATTCATAATTTCTTGTAGACTAATTCAAAAAATCTCTTCCTCTCAAAAAAAGAAATCTTCTCGATTGAGAGTAATATAATTAAGATATAATTAAGATATACATATTCTTTTAAATCTATTGAAACCCCAGAAATGATTTTTCACACAATAAAGAATTTTATTCAAAAATATATGTTTTTTTTTTATTTTGTAAGTTAATTTAAATATCTCTATTATTCGATCGACTTTAAAGGATTAACCTTTAGTAGGACTAAACTCAGGGTCTATAATGTCGTTTATGTTGTTTTATTTTTCCTTTCGAATGTCACGTGTTAAATGTCGTTTAAAAGCATCTATAATTTCGATCGTTTCGAGATTTTATTTATAAATATTCTTACACTTTTTTCATAAAAGAAATAAAATGATAATAATATATCAATTAGGATTAATAAAAAACTGATTAAGGATAATAATAGATGTTAACAGTTCCTAGTTAGTTCAGTTAAAAATAATATTACTTTACAAACCGTACTTTTTAGGAGACACTGACATTAATCGGTATATCGGTAACATAAATACATATATAGAAGCACTCTGTTCACCTACTTAATTTTTTTATATCAAAAAATAGAAGCAATAGAATCTTATGAATAAATTCAATTTTTACATTTTTAGTATAAAGTCTTATAAAATAAGAATTAATTTTACATGTGTTATCTTGTTATTATATCTAAAATATAAAAAATCATGTTTGCAATTATGCTGAAACAAATAAAAAAATTTTTTAAATATTTTCAAGAGAGAACATCTTGCAACATTCATCAAAATGCCTTGAATCGTTGTATCTGAAAACGAAAGGATACGCACGGCCGAAAGTGCGACATGATTTAACAACGGTCATTACGTTTATTGTAATATCTCGCACGTGCAAGCTTCTCGCCTACGTAACATTCAGCGTTTCGAAGAAAGTCGACGCATCCGTCGACTCGCACTTTTTGGCGGCGATCTATCGCGGTCGTGCCCCACACTTTCCCACGTCTATATATCAGACATTATAGGTGTTTTAGCATTTGAGTGCTTTCCAATTGTAAAATCACTAGACACTTTCATGCACACCGCGACACAAGTTGTGTTCCAATTGCCATAATCGTCGACAAAACGTTATGTATTCGTACTCAGCCCGAAGGTTCCTTTAAGCAAAAAACATTTTAGAACATCTCAGCAATATTGCAGCAACGTTGTAACTACTAGTCGGCTGTGTAAGCTTGTGTTTTCTAATGATAATTACATGTTACTAATCGCGGCTGCAGGAGCAGTAGCTGGTATTTTTGCTTTTTTTAATATAATAAAAAATTTTATTCAAAAATATACTATTTTTTTATTTCCTAAATTATTTAAATACATATTAAATACATTATTCGATTGACTTTTTGGATGGCCAGAATTTTTTTTTTTCATTTAATACAAGCAGAGAAAAGTATATATTTAATCCAATTCTATCCGAAATCGTGCACGGCGTACACGTTCTATTACAATTAAATCATACACAATACTACAGTTTGTGCATTCCTGTGTACGTTGTATTAAGCAATTGAATAACCAATGTGATAAGCAATTGGAAAGCACCCCTTAGTATTCTGAATACATTTTCTAAAGACATCATGTATTTTCTATGTACCGTAACTATGTCCGTAACAAAAAATGGGCAATAATTATCAGCTGGCGTTCGTCACATATTTTCAAACACGATGTTAAAAGATAATTACTTTCCCGTTGCTTAGAATACTGTTATACGTTTGCATTCGCCACGCTCGCGTCTGATTTTTAGAAAACAAGAAAACAGAGAAATTTATAAACAACACCGCGTGCCTAAAGGATTATTATCCCGAGGTAAAATAAATCTTATACTATATCCTACTCTATTCTCTCTCTTTTCTCTCTTCTCTCTTTTTCTGTCTGTCTTATCTGCCTCTAGCTTGTTCTCTCTCCGACTCGATAGATTGGAGAACGATGGGCGATTAACGCCGCGTGTGAAAGGGAAAGCGAGTGGTCGACTTCACGGAGGAGGACGATCGACCCGACAGCATGGCGCGGTACACGACTCGAAACGACTCTCTCCTCCGTACGTAACGCGCGTTCGCCGTCTCTCCCGCGCTCTCTTCTCTCCTTTTTTTCTCTTCCCCTTTTTTCTCGCTGCCAGCCGTCCGCCCTCTCTTCTTGCGCGCATTTGTTTAATGCTTTTTGCAACACACGATTCGAAAATCGATGAATAGATAATTTGTCGGGCAGAACCAATCGATTGAGTTTTTAAGATCTTCCAAGCCATCGTCAAGCCATGTCACGATTGATAGGAGAGTTATTTGAAACTATATGATTTAAAAATGAGTGAATAATCGCAAAAATCGAAATGGAGAATAAATTCGGATACTCCGGCAATTCGAATTTCAATATTCGATTCAAAAGCTGAATATTGTAAGATTTTAATAAAATTTATAATTGTATAATTTTAATGAATGCGACTTTTTTTAGCTAAAAATCTTATACTTTATTTCAATTGTGATGTTTTCATTATCATAAATTATTTCATACTTTTTATATTAAAGTTCAAATTCATCAAAATTATCTATCAATTGCAGTGATTCATGATTTAAATATAATTGTGAGATGTTTGTTGAATTATTGAAATAATAATTATTAAAATTTATCCCGTATTTTTTATTTTTAAATTTTTCAAAACTGCAAAATCAGTCTTGAATAAACAGGTTTCCCATTATCAAAAACTGTTTAAACGCGCTTGTTTATTTTTGTTCTATTACACCTTGTATATTACTTCCTGATAAATTCAGTTTACTGATAAATATTGGGTTGTCCAGAAAATTCGTGCCGATGTTGAAGGAAAATTGAAACGCAGAAGATTTAAATTTTAATATACATTTATTAAATTATATAGGTCAGTTGGCACGAACTTTCCGGACAATCCAATGTTACGCGACTGTAACTCGAATGTGACTCGAATGACAAAATTTATAATCAAATTCTAATATTCGGGAAAAATTACGTAAGACTGGAAACAGTCATAACATACAACAGTCGTAACATACAAAAACAAATGACTAGTCAAGAAATGATTATTCAAGATTGATTGAATCAGTTTTGAATAGCCATTTATTTTTGTATGTTTACGTCCAGTCTTTTACGTAATTTTCCCCGAATATTAGAATTTAATTATAAATTTTACGTCATTCGAGTTACAGTCGCACAATATTTATCAGTGAACAATATTTAAATTTAAATTTAAATCAGTTAACAATATCAAACAACAAAAAGCCACGTCAGTGGCTAAAAGCAGTGAGCAGGAAATAATATACAAGATGTAATAGAAAAAAATAAACAAGCGCGTTTAAATAGTTTTTGAGAACGGGAAACCTGTTTGTGAATTCGCATTTCTTAATCATATACATATTTATTTTGAAGGTATAAATTGTTTCAACGCTATTCGGCACTCTCGTAGCCGCGTGTGATTCGCCATAAGACTGCCGGAACGAGCCGCGAGAAAAATTATGAATGAATCCGCAGTAATTGCAAGGTTGCGATTTTATAGACTGGATTACCATACTTGCGTTATGTAGAACCATGCAAATGCTGCGAGAAACCATTCATTATAATTGGCTTTACTATGATTAATGGATGGCATTACGGGGTGAAGAATTGTCGGATTCATTACAGCTCATAATCAGTCAGTTTACATTTTCATAATATATGCAGTTGCAACATTAAACTCTTCTCTTCACTCGAGTATATTAATACATAGTATATCGACTTCTCGTGTACATCAATAATAATGAATAACAATTTCTTCGCACTAAAAGAGTAATTTTGCTGAAGAATCTAAAAATTTAGCTAAATACAGACCTAAAAAATAATTTTGCTGAACCATCAAAACAATGAAATTACTATAATATCAAAACATTTTGCAACATTACTCATACTTAAGATTCCTAGAAAATTATTTTGATGATCCAACAAAGTTATTTTCAGATCTGTATCTAGCCAAATTTTTAGATTCTTTAGCAAAATTGCGCTTTCAGTGTATCAACACTTTTCTTAAATTTATTAATTCAACGCAAACGTTAGATGAGAATTAAATAAAAATTATATTTCGTGGCCAAATTGAATTATTCTTCCTCTCATACATGTGTGGCATACATTATACATGTATTATATAATATTTTCATTTCTTAATTACATTTTATCTCCCTCGATCTCTCATGTGCGAATTTCCCGCATGCTTTTTCACAGAAAAAGCATGTGGGAACTCGATGCGGAGATGCTATTATTTACATTGTACGACACGCATGTCCCGGTGTTTTCTATAATTTGCCTTGCGACACTATCTCCATCGGCGATCGATCGATCTCGCGGCGCGTACACGCACTGTGAATTGCGATTGCTCATACACGGATGTACGGGATGCGGACATGTCGACATATATGAGCACACGCTTGCGCGCATATACGCGCGTATACGCGAGAGGAGCCGCAAGGATGAGAGCACGAGTTTCGCGCGCGTACCTACATGCATCTTGGTGTTTCCGCGTTGCTATGCTAATGAGAGAGCGTCCCGATCGTCGAAGATGGCTATCCTTGGACGGACTTCTAGCTTACTACGTCAGAGATTCGATCGCACTGAAATCGAAGATGTTTCGTTGGACGTCGAAGGCAAGCGCGATTCGCTCTCTCTTTACGATTTTTACATAAAGATTCAACAACTGGATCACTTGGGTAGCCCTTGGCAAAAGTCATTTCCATCCGAAATTCTTTTTAGCGAAAGTAAAAAGCTTGTATAATTTTTTTTATTCAATCTACCAACAATCGTTTTTATTTTTAGTTAAGGAAAATGCATTGTTTTAATTAACATAATATGTATTAATTAATATAACATGAAAAATATAATTTTTATTTTTTTTAATATTTCTGTTATTAAAATACAATTTCAATTATTAAAACAGGTGCATTTGACTGATATTACAGTTAAAGGAAGAATTTTAATTGATTTTCAATTAAAAACAATCGAATGTATGTTGAATTAAATAATTTTGAATGGAATGAAATATCTGCTATTTTTATTAAAATATGAATGATAAATATGGGTTCTTATATTTAATTTTGTATATTTTTGGATGTAATTACTTTTGCAGATAGATTCACTTATAAATGCGAAACTTTATTTAAACAGCTATCGTGTATATATTATATTATACGATCGTAAATTTTTTATCGATTTAATAAATATAAGCTTCTTAAAAAAATTTTTTTATTAATACGTTATAAATTCATCGATAATGAAGAATGAATTTTATGGGAAATCTGGACGTGTAGAAATAATGTAAATGAACAGATTGCATGTCAGAGGATAAAAATTTTGTAATATTATTAGCTCAAATATATATATATATATATATATATATATATTAGTTTGACTTTTCTTTCATTCAGCAATGTTTTAAAAAAACAAGAAGAGATTCGAAACAACTTATGATTTTACAAGTCTTATGTTCTCATAAAGAAATTAAAATTTTTTTTTATAGAATGACTATGCTAATGTAAAAATGTTCCAAAGATGTAAGATCAAATTTATCCTTGAACGAGATTCGCACTAGAACACGACGACTCGAGTTCCATTAAAAACGAGATTTATCGACAAAGAAAAAACAAGGAGATTTTTAATAATCGTAAAAAAAAGATTGATACGATAAACATGACACAATATAGTTAAAAAAATTATTAAAATATGGCGTAAGCGAAAACGGAGTCATGTCTAAAATGCAGTCGAAAATGCCATAAATTAGAAAAAAAACATCTTATGTAACAATGATTCGACGCGTTTTGCTGAAGCAATATTTTACTTTAATAGTAAACAGGAAAATTTAAATATACAGAGTGTCCCAAACTTTTGACACACGCTTTTGGACAAGTAGATCAGATTAAACTAAGTCAAGAAGTCTTCTATCATTTTGCAATTTTTGCAATAATTAACGAGATATTAATATCTAAAGATTGTCAAATAAATGGGAAAAATCAATGCATAAGACAACTTTAAACTATCATTTTTATATTAAGTTTTTTATGAAATATCTTGAAACTGCTTTGTTGATTTTGGACACTTTACTCATTGAAAATTAAAAAAAAAATTACGAAAGTTGCAAAATGGTAGAGAACTTAGTTTAGTCCGTTCTATTTCCCCACAAGCGTTGTATCAAATTTAGAATACCCTGTATATATCGCAAAACTATTGTAATGACATACATTATATAAATCAAAATTTATACAAAAAATGATGTTGATTAACAACACTAGCCAATAACGATTCTAATTGAAAATAATCTTGTTAATTAAATAACAGTATTAATTAGTTGGAACAAATAAAATCTATTGAAACAGGAACATTACGTGTTTGTTTCATTAATACTATGAATTGAAAATTAAGATTATTTTTAATTAAATTGTTGACTAAAATGCTATTAATACATTATTGTTTTCATTATTTTATTGTAACAAAAATAAAAATAATACAAGAACACATCTTTCTTAATTCGCAAAATATATTGCGAATCATGTTGATATGTATTAGGAAAGTAAGTATATAAATTTCAAATGATAAACAAGAACTAATATAGAAAGGAGCTACTTCAGCTTATTATTAGATTCCTCCACTATGAGTGTCCGGGATTAAGAGGCTTATGTTATACGTGGGTCTCAAGTGTTCCACTCAACAACACTAAGACGATACTAGAGACGGATGGGTGCCTCGAGGATGGTTGATCGAAATCTTTTGTGAACGCAACGAAACATAATTGCGAATACGTGAAATTCGGTCAAGTGAAATATACAGCGTTAATGAAATATCTACTTAATTCAGCGGTGTAATATTGATACGCAAATTAATTTCGCTATATCTCAAGAAATGTTATTACAATCAATTTTTAGAAGAGCGATCTCTTTTTAATACTATCAAATATGTAATGGTAAAAATTAATTCTGCAAAAACTGTTCCTGCAACTAAGTGGTCGTGATTTCGTTTTTTACGTGACCCAAAAGATCTTGCTGAAGACCGTTAGCTGAATTAAAATAGCACACGTGAGACAAGAAATTTGTATATGTTAAAAGTATATGTTTAAAATTTATTTGTATCGCTCGATTTTATTTGACTTCTATTTCTTTTTTGAAATAAAACATAAATATTCAGTTATAATAAACTACATATATATTTTTTATCGCAATCTGTAGTTTTATCTATTAATAAATCTTTCATCATCTATTAGAACCAAGAATATCCATATCCTACTTTCGAGGCGAAACGTGGTTATCGGACCTTAATTCAAGATAACTTTACATACAGTTACATAAGCATGTATGTTTATATTTAGGAATACATGAGAAGAGGGATGAGTATAAAAAGTGAATCCAGTTCTGTACGCCGATTTTTTATTGCGCGTTAATCAAATCGTTTGTTTAAAGAATCAAAGAACAAGTATATTAATCGCAGGCATTTTAAAACGCATGTGATTTCGCGAATTAAAAGCCAATTGCATATCGCATTACGATTCAAGAAAAGATGATGCGTGCGATATCGCAAAATCGCACATCTTCAAGTATAACTTCCGGATTTCGACACGAAATCGGGCTCGTCGAATCTCGATACGGTCCGCGCGAGTTAGGAGGTCATCGCTTGCGCGAGTGTTTTACTAGCATCGGTTTTCTCTCCCTAGAAACGGTCTCGCTTCCCGGTAGGCAGCGCAGTCACGATTATAATGCCATACAGAGAATCGACGCGAAGTCGTGGGGTCACACGCGGGGTCGCCGTCGGGTTGCAAACCCCCGTCGGGTGCGACCCACGAGAAGAAGGAAGAAGAGTACACTCGCCCCCTCCCCTCTCCCTCCGTCTCACCTGCACCTCCTTTGACCCGCGCTCTCAGCCTCTATCGACTTCGTGGGAGAGTCGATATACGACCTGCGAGCAACGTCTCCGATCTGCACAAAGTCGTTAACGAGTCTCCTCGTTATCTTTAGCGCTTAGTTTTATACATGCGCGCGCGCGCGCGCGCGTGTGTGTGTGTGTGTGTGTGTATATGCATGTATACGCGCACCATATTGTAACACGTGCGTTGCTCACCTAGGCGGCCGGTTATAAGAGAACGGCGGAAAGTGGGAGAGATCGAGAATGCAAGGGGAGAAAGAGAGAGAGAGAGAAAGAGAAAAAGAGAGAGATGCGCCTGGACACGAAGCTGGAGAATCGCGGGAAGGTCGTTCCCTCTCCCCTTTCCTTCCCTCTCTATTCTCTCCCCCTTTCACCCCCGCCATGGCCGATCCTCGAAGACATACAGGTACTTTCTCCCACAGTTTTTCGGTGCCTTCTTTAACATGCAGAAGACCGACGATGACAACGACGACGGCATCGTCAGCGACGTCGTAACACCTACAAGTTATAGATACAAGCTAGTTATACAAGAATTGTTTATTTATTTTGGAATCTTATCCGTCACCTGGAATGTAACTGAAAGTGAGGATTTGTAATTTGTATAATAATCGTGACTTGAGAATAGCTCAAGAGAATTCTTGACTTTCCGTCGACAGTCGATTTTTCGGCTCGAATTTCGAATTAAATTATATATAGAAAACAATCGTTACACAATAATTAATAAAAATAAATATTATAGAATAGAATATAGGAATAGACTTTTATTCTTTACAGGTTAGAAAAAAAGATTATAACATTTGCTTAATTTCGCATGTTTTAATGTAAAAAATTAACGTAATAAAAATCATAAATTTTCTATTCTCTTTAATCATATAACAAATAAATAAAAGGACGTAATTTACACGTTGAAAAATAAACATAAAACAATTCTATACACTATTCTGCTATTGAAATTGAAATTAAATTGTCTGTTATAGTGAACTGGAAAATTGACCATTCGGGAATACTACAACGGTTGAATATTTTTTAAAGTCTCCAATTTTTTTCAGCATACAAGTCGAATTGGTCCGAGGCAATAAGAACAACGGCGCGAGCCGATACATAATCTTGATTTATGTAATTTATGCAAATACGCAATTTAGACCCGATTTGTCGCTCAGATCCAAGGTGAGCGCATTGTAATTTACACGGATATTACGAGTTTTAATAAAAAGCGTTGTAAAAAAAGTATAACCGATTATTTACCATTCAGTTTTTCGGTCTGCCGATGCGCGAATTATACATACATTGCTCATTTTTACCTTTAGGCTAGCTTCAATGATGGTAGCTGCACGCAAATGTTTCGACATGAGCACTTTATTTTTAAACCCGCAGGTTACTCTTATTTTTGGCAGATATCGACACAAGTAAACTTCGCGACATTCAATAACGGATTTATTTATACGGAATAATGCAGTTGCATTTTGATTTGACATGCGACGTGACAAGTTATATTTTCATCGTGAAATTACATTATATAAGAAAGCAACAAAGGAAAAATGATATCATTTTCAAATAATGTCATCACGTAGTTTTTAAGGTTAGTATTTAATATAAATTTAATATAAATTAACACATTTATGTAATAATCTCTAGATAGTAAAAATTATCGAGATGTGATATTAAATATATTGCAGTGTTGGAGAGTCTGCTGATTTCTTCACGTATCTCTACGCAACTGTGAAAAACAATGATAGCGAGAAACAAATTGAACAGAACAAATTGCCGAGCAGAAGAGGATCAAAACTTAACGCATTGCGCAAAACACTTCCGCCGGTGAATTTTTTCAAAAGAGGGGGCGTTTTAAGATTTCGTTACGCCATCATGCAATTTCGCTGATTTATGATCCCTTCTCTCTATCGCTCGTACGACCGATCATCTAACAGAGAACAAAAGGATCTACCACATGGCCGATACGACTGGCCAGAGAAGAGCAGCGAGAGCTCAGTCAGTCTGTCTATTATTATTTGTGTGAAGTCATGTGGATTACGTGAAATCATAGACGGAAGTGGATCTAGTATATTTTTGAGAAGTAATGCTCATATGATATATCATATGAGTTATTCATTGAAGATGGTCCGAAGTAGAGCCGAAATGTTTGACTTATTGACTTATTAAAAAGAATATATTGAATAATTATTTTGTTCTCTAATTACCGAGCTTGATTCTTATTTGCCCGATATATTT
>Ga0157362_1001198_pt1 | contig 10582 bp, 4 predicted proteins | sample AttlaeALBM3_FD_111480 | JGI IMG/M metagenome (GOLD analysis project Ga0157362, IMG submission 111480) | Fungus gardens microbial communities from leaf cutter ant in Ribeirão Preto, State of São Paulo, Brazil - Atta laevigata ALBM3 | ecosystem: Host-associated > Fungi > Mycelium > Unclassified ... | reverse complement strand
TTCTTTCTCAAATACATTTACTTCATATGTCAGTTAATTTTTCTTACTATCATATGCAGGATTTTCTGATTTTTCTTTGAAATGAAACAGCAACATGCATTCGATTCCTGATTTATAAGAGCTCATTTATAAAGCAATGTAAAATAGAATTCATATTAGAATCTCTGTTCGCAGAAACTACACGAGAACCATCTCACAGGAATTAGGCACTGATCATCATTTTATTATCATATTACGAGACCGTAAATAAATCGTCAAAGAATTTTTCCCGTGTCTCCTACAGTACCTCGTGACTTGAGAATCACAAAAGCTTCACGAAATCACTGATTTGGCAATTTTTCAAACACAGCTGTTTGAAATTATAAATTTCAAGAGGCTTGCAGCAGAGCTTAAATACGTCGTTTTTATTATCGAACCACAAACGTTTTCAAAACTACCTCGACTTTCCTTTGATAAGTTCTTTTTCTTTATAGTAAATCAATCATATATGAACATTTGTGTGATTACAAGGCTCGTTTGACGTCAGACATAAATTTAAAAAGTATAAGGGCAAAATTTTATTATAAAATAATTTAAACAATTTTTTTATCTCTTATGCAAATACATTACTTTTTACTTTTTAATGTTTATAATTAATGCGCGAGAAAAATAGGCATCATATATTTTTCATACATAATTAAAACTTCATTTAAGATCGATGAAACGGTAATGAGAAATTCTAAGTCGGAAATACGAGACGATTTATAAATTTTAGCACGTGGACAGTTTCCAAAGTCGTAAATATATTGCTACAGTAAGAATCCAAGAACCTGTAACTATTATCTCGAACTATATATCGCTTTCTTATTTCAAAAGTAACACAACTTAAAGAATTAAGTTTCTCAGAAAAAGAGAAAAACTATTTTTCAATTCGACAGATAATTATTGATTAAATAATAATAAATAAAAAGATAATTATTGATAAAATAATATGAATAGAAAGAATGAATTCTTAACGTAATCAAATGTTATTTTTGTCATTTTCTCGTTTCATAAAAAAATTTTTGGGTTGTGTGACAATTTTTTGGCAATTTTTTTGTAAAGTTTAATTAATTCACGTAAATAAAATTACTTATTTGGTCGTAAAGGAAAGAAAAAATTTTTTATATGGCAAAAAATTGTCGAAAGTAAAATTATATTTTTATAATTAAATAAAAAATCAATAAAAAAATTTTGAAAGAGAGAATGAATCCTCCAAATTCCCTTCTCTTTGGATACATTCATGAATAATACAGAATAATTCGCATCTTGCTCAAATATACAAATGATACAAATACAAATATCGATATACAAATGATAATGCGATATGTAAATGTCTAAAATGATTTGTAATAAGGCTGACCTTTGTTAATGCTTTAAAATATCTAATATTTTATAGATTAAAAATATGTGTACCGAATATTCTATTCCTTACTTTCTCAATAAATTTTGGGACGGATGGGGATTATGAGAACAAATTTCGCGATTCGTTTTACAAACGATAAAGTTGTCTAAGGTAATTATTAATTTTATTCACAATCTGAAATTTTTGTTACGAAAGAATTAATTGATTCAATGATAATTAACAATACTTTGCTCTTTTATAATTCAAACACATATAACTATGATACATTCTTATATTGAAATTTTTGCCTTATTTAATTTTCAGAGAATGATATTAAAATATTATACAATAACCATTTTATTATTCAAAAAATACATACGAAGGCGTAGTTTACAATTATGTTTTTAATATAATTTTTTTCGAATCAAATAAATTATATTATTCAACATTTTAGAATATAAATTGTGTAATTTTTAAAAATTATTAGAAATTAATTTAAATTTTTCGCCAAAAAGTAATGTCAAGAGCACCAATAAATAATTTGTTTTTGCATTTGTTCCAAAGCAAAAATAAATGTTATAAATGCGATTCTCGTTAGATCGATACAGATACGAAGAGATGAAGCATCCGCGCAATTAATATTCAAACTTCATTATAAAGGAAAATTTTTAAATGCCACTAATCATTTGATTGTTCTGAACTTATTAAATTATATGAGAATTAAGAAGGCAATTTGTTTCCAATTTATCTGTGCACTTGACAATGATTAACGGACAAATATAACGAGTTCAAATTTCTTATACACTATTGAACTTTTATTTTTTCCTGATTAGTTGCTTTTATGTTTAAGATTTTTAATAAGTCATATAATTTTTTCTCGTTTTGCATCGAGGGCTTTTTTGTTTAATAACAATAAATTAAATTATGATATTTTATATATATATATATATATTTACATATTTACATGTATCATAAAAGAATTATTTATTTCACGTAGAAACGAGTTTTTCATTAATTAAATATTAAAGAATATAATTGTTAAATCCATATATCACTCGAAATTAAATTAAATTAAATTAAATTTTAAATAAATTCTACGCTAAAATTTATACAAATATTGTAAAGCTTCAGTTTTAAGTATTAAAGTATATTTTCCATTATTGTTTCATTAACGTGAGATTTATATATAGGTATCGATTTATAAATATGCAAGTAATTCAGTATAATCTAGCATAATCTATGTAAAATTATAAGCTATCTTTTTGTTATTGGAAACAGCAATTCTTTTTTGATGTTCTAAATTTTATTAAAATCTTTTATGAGATAAATAAAATATCACTCTGAATTCTTTAAGGTAGCTAAGGGGCACTAGAAGACATCTCTTCTATTTTTTAAGTAAAAAAGATGTGTTTTCCATTATAATTACCAAATGTTTCTATCAAATGTCATAAATTAATTTCGCATGTAAGTGTTATTTCTTTATGAATAATCCAGCAGCTGTCTCATTTATCTCACAAAAAAATCTTAAAAATAAAATAGAATTTTATTGTTATATTTCCTTAATATTTTTAAAAGAACAAAAAGAAAATTATTTATAATATATTTTATATAAGCTATTCATATATAAAAATAAATAATTAACTCTTTTTTGACAAATATATTTAAATAAAATATTTTCCTAGAAATGTTGTTATCTCTGAAATATTTAATTTATAGAAAGGCACGCACACAATTCAAAGTTATTTTTATTTTACGAGCGTGAAAACTAGTACAAAAAACCAATAAGACTTTTATCTTATTGATTTTTTTGTACTAGTCAGGAAAAAACACTATACATGGAATCGCGTGAGAAAGTTTGTCGCAAGCTTAAGAAATTCGCGGTCATACGAAATCAATGCCCGTTTTCAAGCTTTTTCGATATAAAAATATTTCTCCTAGCGAACAAACTCGATCTTCAGATACACAGCTGCGTAGAAACTTAAATTTCATATTATCTATGAGAACTGAGAATCTCGTACCATTTCAAACCGAATCGAATTTTAAAAAAACAATTTTCGATTGTCGATTATCAATATTCTTACTCTATCTCGACAACAATAGTATCAGGATTTCGCGCGCCACAGTATTTATTTTCTGATAGTGTCGCCTTTAATTTCCTACAATTAGATAGTTTAATAATTTCCAAAGAGTATCTCTTACCTATCTCGAGATTATACACCGGAAGAACTGGAAGCATTAACACGAAGATCTTCTCTGAGAAATTAATAAAGCTATGTTGCATTAAAATATTATCTCGTGTTCACTGCGGAATATGCATATTATTGCATAAATTTTCCGATACATTATATTAATTGTTAATACTGTAAAAATATATTGAAAAGAATTATAAGAAACGTTAGAAAAGATTTGCAGGAAAATTACATTATAAAATATATTATCCGTGTAAAGTGAACTGTTGAAGTTACTTAAATTACTTAAACTCTTAGGTAACTTAAAACTTCAGTAAACAAAGTTTAGTACGCTGTATGTCTTTCTGTTACAGACTGTTTGATATGCAGTTCTTTTTTTTTCCTGATTGATCAACTTCGTTGATTTAAGTTAGTAATTATTATTATAATTACTAACAATTGCTCATAAAATTTTTCAAATCTTAAGTATATATCTTAAAATTTCTTCGTATATTTCTAAATTAAAGAAAGATATTGAGATATCTCATAAATAGCAAACTAAGTAGCAAATAATTTATTTAAGAATAAATAAATTCATTAATTATCATAAATCTTAATTAATTATTAACTTTGAACCTATATATATTCATACAATACTAACACCCTAGTAGAGTCGATCGATTTTACCACCTAATATCTGGTCTATACCCCATCTATATTAATCCTTAGAAGCTCTGTCGTGGTAAGTAAAGCTGTAACGTCTAGTTAATACTAACTTGTAAATTATAGCAGACCGTCCTCCAATCTTTGAACAGTGTACCTGTGTTCACAGTCTATCGAACACAGATAGATATAGGAAGAGATACGATAGATACGATAGAGAAAGAGAAATAGAGAGAGAGAGAAAGAGAGAGAGAGAGAGAGCCGTAGCGAGGAAATTATATTATTCAACACGTATACTTATATAATATACTAACTTAAAATCGAATCCTGAATATCAAGTAAATATGTATTAAAGAAACTAGAAGATGCCATTCTAGAATATCAGTACCGGCTTGCTCGACTTTATTCTCTAGAGATAAGGAAGGTTCGACATTATAAGTTCGTCTTCATGCTACTGTAATTTCATCTGCGCAAGCAATCTAACGGTTAGAGGTATCTAGAGGTCTCTTTGCTCTAGAAAAATCGTACACTCGCCCAGCATGTTATGTGCATAAATGCATGATATAAAAGGAAGAAATTCCATACTTCGAATGAAGAACATTCTCTAATTTAATAAAATTAGAATTGCGTTCGCAAAACTGTTGAGAAAAAAGATTACGTGAGTAGAATTTTTAACTGATGATTTATGTAATTAAGAAATATCCCGTGTAGTATAAAATAAATCGCAAACATTTTATATTCCCCAAAAATCTTCATGATAATGAATATTAATAAAACTGTCTTATATTACGAATATTTGTGAGTAAATATTAAATGCCGCTGATACAACTGACGCATTCGGAATAATGCATAAACACGAGAGATATTACATAGTTAAATGTCGTCAATAAATAAAGAGAAAATAAATTCTTGTATGTATTAATATTGCAAATGTTTTTAATAGGATTTTTCCTGTGTCAGCATTACCATTGATCTCAATCCACCATACAACCGTGTCGTAAATCTAGGAATCAAATTGCGAGTTTTACAGGCCATTGTATCCCTCCGCGCATAATAAAAAGCACCAACAGATGGAACCTTGTTGTGATACGAACAACATGGAATTGGAACAGAATTTATGTTAGATAGATTTTGTTTTACAATCTTGACATGATAGCAAATCTAATTATCTCTCTCAACAAAAAATATTATTCTATTTCAATAAAAATCTTTAGAATCTAATGTATTTATATTGGGTTGTCCGAAAAATTCGTGCCGATTTTGAAGAAAAATTGAAACGCAAAAGATTTAAATTTTAGTATACATTTATTAAATTATATAGGTTAGTCGGCACGAACTTTCCGGACAACCCAATATATATGATCTTATAATAAAGATTAATTATTTAATTAATTTATTAAGTCAAAGATTAATTTTTTATTATTAGATTTATTACGCTTCTAGTTATTATTTAAAACTTATTTAAATATACTTAAATATACTTTAATGTATTCATAGTAACAATGTAATAATATTTATTATAATATATTATACAATTATATTTATTTATATATTTATATATGTAAAAATACTTGCAATTTATATATATGTATAATATAATGATATAATGAGAAAGTAAAATTTATATTGTATATATTTCTAATATACGTATTCAAGTATATTTAATTGACGAAGTGAACTCTGTAATTAGTCATTATTCAAAATCTTATTTTCTGATTTACGTTAATTGTTCTTGCAACGCAATGATATTTCTGGATAACAAGAAATAAACTTACATTAGAAAAAACTGTTTTCATCAATCTTGACGATAAAATCCAGCCATGGCAAACTAAAAACGTTCTCTACCCTCATTCACGTCGCTCTATCGATTAATCCACCTGCTCCAATACTTTTCGCGTTGGTCATACTTACTTGCATCCCCCCTTGAATCCGGTACTCACGGGCATCCTAGTGAGTGCCCACGAGAAACAAAAACATGAAGCACCTCTTGCCTACATATGAGACATGAGTTCACCCACCCTTCATGATCCACTGTCTGCTCGATAGAGCATTATCTCCCTCGCTCTCATCCCTTGGTTTCTATTCCTTCCGCCTTCTCTCCGCGCTGGTCATTTCACCCTCCGCGTATTTCCCACCATCCATCATTCTTGTTCTCTCTCGCATTTTCTTTTTCATCTCTCCTCTCGAATTTCCTTCGTTCACACTAGATCGTTCAAAGGTGTCATATATCCTCTCTTTTACTCTCTGGAGCTCTTTGCTATCTCTCCTGACTTCCCTTCACATTGAGCTCTTGCATTTTCCTACTTATGTGAATTTTTCTTTCTTATGTGTTTTCCGTCTCTTCTTTCCCCACTTTAGTATTCCTCTCTCTTCTCTCGAATCATCTTCTTATTTCACAAGACCGCCTTCGTGTTGATCTCCTTCTGGAATTCACGATTGGAATGTATCCATCTTTGTAAGGCTTAGCTACAATGCTAGCTTTCTTTATTCTGTTCTTTCAATTTTTTTATTTTAATTTTTTCTTATTTTATCCCTTTCTCCCCTTTTCTCTTTTTTATTCAACTCTCTCTCTAACTTGACTTCTTTCCACATGTCGGTTTCTTTGTCGTTTCTTTGATCGAAATATTCTCGTCCTTGTTTCAACCGCGCTCCGTCGACTTTTCGTCCCCTTCCTTCCTCCTTTTCTTCTATTCTTCGCACCTTTGTCGCTCATATGCGCATTTCTAGTTCTATCCTACTTGCGGTCGCAGCATTCGCTGCGGATACAAGTTTGCTCTGTTCCTCCCTTCTGTTCTCATCCCTTTCTCTCTGATCTGCCTTTACTCCCGGCCAACACATCTCGCATCTCGCTTTCCTATGACTGTATCTCTTTCTAACATTCCATTTACCTATCTCTTTCCGTCTCCCTTCCGTACATGTGTGTATAATGCTCTTTTTCTCTGCCATCTCTTTTCATCATCTCTCTTCGTTCATTCCATTTCTCTTCGCATTCTGTTTCTCTTTCAGTCGTTGTTCACTCTCCATAGGCGTGGATATTGGACTGTAAATGTATAAATAGTATGTAAGTTCAGCTGTATGTATCGCGTAATTAGTTTTTTAAAATTCATTGAACAATTTAGCGATAGTAGAAGATTATGAAATTTAAACTGCAACTGGAAAAATTTTTATTTTGCGAAAGAAGTTTCAGAGAAAACTTAACTTAATTTAGTTCAGTTTTAGAGTGATAAGAACTTAAAGAGATATACATTTTCGTTCGCTGTAAAAGAAGTTAAAGCTTCATTAAAAGCACATGAGAGTCCTTTCCAATTTATTAATGTCAAAAATGTCATTAATAATTATCTGTCCTCCGCCATTGCTGTTCACCCTCGCTTACGCATATTTTCTCTCTTGCTCTCTCCTCGCTCCTACCATCCCTTCACGCACCTTCCCCACTTTGCTTGCCCTTCTCCTCGCCATCATCCCTCACCATGGACCACTTCTCTCCTTCGTTGCTCCCTTCTGCCAGCCAATAATTTTCTCTCTCCCCGAACACATTCGCCCCTACCACTGGAACTCTCATAGTGTCCCTCTCTCGTGGTTTCTCTATCACACACCCCGTAGCAGTCGCTCGGCAGCCACCCTATCTACGTTGCCCGTTCAGCTTCGGGCGCCGTCGTCGGAGCAACGGGATCGCGCGGCACCGGGGCGTTCAGTCGGGATCGCGTTCAACCCGCGTCAACCACGTAGAGATTTACGTCGCGTCGTCGTCGGCTGGACCACTATATCGTGACCCAACACCTCGTGGCACGCCACATCCCACTCGTCTTATTGAAAATCGTCCAGTTACTGATCGAATTGTCTAAATACGCAAGAATTTCTCTCAAGAAACATTATTCCAGCCAGCGATCTCAAATCCTGCCAGAACTCGTCTCCCGCGTTTGGGCAACCGAAATGGTTCGTTACTCCCTCATCCTTTGCATAGTAGTAAACGCCACGACGAACATCCAGAGTTGCAATCGATTTATGATGATAACGTTGTGACACGTTAAATCTCGGCGATATTGAATTAGTAACTGGGACAAGATGATCGGTCTTGCGAAGCGTTAATTATTCGCATACACACTACGCCGCGCCGTGAGAGGTATTCCCAGGTATTCCCGGGTCACGCTGCCGGTTCATATGAGGTCATTGAAACTATCGATATTGGATTTCGTAAAAATATTGATTTATTTTAATGGATTTGGATTTAATAGATTTCTAAATCTTACATTGCAACACCTAATTCATTAGTCCTAGTTATAAACTTTTCTTTTAATAGAATTGCCAAATTGTAAAAAAACTTAAAACGATAAGAAGGCTTTAATAATATTAAATATGAAATTATAATAATCGCTTTTATGTACAGATATTGCATTGATTGTACTAACAAAGATATTTACATTTATGTAAAATTTTTCAGTGCTAGCTTGTTGTTGCTGGGATCCATTATTTACGCTTAGCAATATTTTTCTCGCCATACAATAGAGAGAAAATTCTAAAACTCAGATCACGTGTAATAATTTTACGTGACATGAATGTTCTGATTATGAAAAAGATTAAATACTTCGAATTCTAATGTTTTTATTGTCTGTATAGGACATTAGAAATTATTTTACAGCACGATTTACGCTAAGGACTATGGTAGAATTTTAGCGATATGTCAAGTAATATAATAAAACAATAACGTAGCTGGTGTTGTAAATGAGGAAAATATTGGGAAAACTAAAGCCTATATAAACGAGCAAAAACGATTATTTCTCTCCTTATTAGTGTAATGTAAAAAGTAATTGAAAATGATTATAAATTACAATTAAATATTCAAATCCGTTAATAGTTAATCTAACAAAACGAGAAAAATATATCGGAATACAATAATCCATTTTATTTGGCATGTAATATATAATATATATAATATATTGGCATGTTAATATATAAAATTAATTTTTTAATCTTTTAATATTCTGAAATAGTTCTTTTCTTTCTACATATATACATATAAGAAACAATCTTCATCTTTGTGACAATAGCAGATAAGGGCTATACTATATTTTAGTTGCAGCGGTATATACTATGCGTATATCCGATTGTGCCATGTTTTGACATGTTAGGAAATTCGATGATCGTCTTGTGACTTGACTTCTCCAAGTATTTATCTGATAAGCGAGGCTTATACCAGAGAAACAGCCAAGATATAGATCACTTCATCCGAGTCTGGCACGATAATGTGATGTGAGGACGTCGTTCTAAGTGCTTCTCTCTCATCTAGTTTATCTATATATTATTAATTTCCTAAATATAGCAGGCTATAAAAATATACAAATAGCAATGCCTGGCAAAAAATTATAGTATTAAATAAAAATAACTTGCAAATAACCTAAAATTAAAATTATGACGCGAAGAAAGAAATAAAAGAAGAAAATACGTCAACCGTTACGTTACTATGTGAATGAAATCGTAACAATTTTATGTTTTATCTTGAGTCATAGAATGAGCTATATGAGAACGTACTAAAATCCAATAGAGGATATGCATATTTTATCCGTAAGACAGAACACGAATTAAAATACGTGATAATTCCGACAACCAGAATTATGTGGCAACCGCGGTATTGTTTTATCACAAAACGAAATAAATGAAACTGCAAAATTAATTTCAACGAGCTTTTATATGTTGATTTTTCTGTTGCTGACATCCTTCTTATACTGATGCATAAATATTAAATTTCAATTACATCCACAAGCGGAATGCATAATTATGAAAATCGTCTTATGAATTATAAAAATTGTGAAATCATAATGAAATTCAAATCGGATTGAGCCATTCTAGAACACCATTTATACATTATTTTAATCCGCAAAGAATTTCATGAAATAGAGATTCATATGCAGCAAGAAAAGAACAGTATTAACGAGTTACGAAAATTTTGGATCTGAAAACAATTATTTGGGTCACAATCAAAATCTTTTTTAAAAGTCAAATTTATAGATTCATGTATTTTATCTATTTGATCAATAATCACTGTATCTACAATGACACTTTAAAATACAATCTTCGCTAAGAGGTTTGATTAAAAACGCGTATTACTACTGCGTGATATATGTACTCTCTTTGTCTGACTAAAATGACGCGATCTACTTGGCGCACAGTCGCCAAGCTCTTGTCCGACCAAGTAGTGGGATGATCCACTTGGCGCGAATGCAGTTCATCCTCTATCAGATCAAAGATGAATTGATCTATCTGTCGGAACCTTGACTTCTTTTCAATGATCAAGAGATATCCTCTTAACGTGATTTTGACTTCGTTTCTCATTATCTTCCATAAATGAAAATCAAGCCAATTTTTCAATATGTCATATTGTACATATGTCCTC
>Ga0157362_1001197_pt1 | contig 10583 bp, 6 predicted proteins | sample AttlaeALBM3_FD_111480 | JGI IMG/M metagenome (GOLD analysis project Ga0157362, IMG submission 111480) | Fungus gardens microbial communities from leaf cutter ant in Ribeirão Preto, State of São Paulo, Brazil - Atta laevigata ALBM3 | ecosystem: Host-associated > Fungi > Mycelium > Unclassified ... | reverse complement strand
ATATGCAAGTACATATATAGTATGTAATTCAAAATTGAATTATTTAAACAACGAAGATCCAGCTTCGACCGTTGTATGCGTTATATGCATTTAGTAAATAATAAACAAAATTTTAGTCAAATTTAATACATATTTTTTAATTTATTCATTTATTATTTTAATTAAATTGACCATATATTGAATAGCAGTAGCGACCTACAGAAATGATGAAAAATAATTCAAATTGGATATAATTTGACATTACGAATTTAACAATATAATGATTCTTAGACCAAGGATTTTCCATTTTAAATATTCGACCCGACTATGACTATAAAATGGATTGATAAAAACTTATGGGACAGTCAGGAATTTCAGGAGATAAGAAGAATATATTTGTAAATGATATTCTGATAGCTCGTCACTCTAGATAGGTGATAATGTCCTGAGAGTTCAGTTATCTGTTAGGATTAGTGAGAATAATAAGAATTAATATTGAAATTCCATTTTTTAATTATATTACTCGCGACTTCTGTCTGTGTATATGCATGTATCATATTTTCATAGATATTCGAATGGGAGAAGAGGTCATCGACCTCCACTAGCCGAATCTTGTGGCCACTTGCGTCAACACTGATCGATTTCAATTCGAAAGCAGACGTGCCTTTCACAATGCACGCTAGTCATATTAGATCACGCGCAGACATACAAGTTTTAAACCTTTTCGAGAAAGTCTCGAAAAATAATTATGCAAGGTATTCATCGTGGAACAGGAATCAAAATAGAAATGTATGCATTAACTAAAAATAATATACACTTGAAATAGCAAGGTGTGGTAGTAAGTATTTAAAGAAAGTACATGGCATCAAAATAAATACGTACAATGAATTTCACGCCTAGAATTTCATGCTGTAAATCAAGAACGTTATTTTACAAGCGAACCCATATTGCTTCGGTCAATTACGTCATGTAATTAATACGGCTTGCGCTACATCCGTCTAGCTCGTTTCATCTCCGGAAGCTGCAGAGTTCCCGCGGCGATAGATGTCGGCGGGGATCTTTATTTTAAATCTTCTTATTTTATCGCTGACTTAAACACAGATCGATTCGCGATGAGAAATTATGCGCGATAAGGCACGCTCTCATCTATGAGCATATCGAGAAACTTGTGAGCGTTGTCTATGTACATATATGCATACGTACGTGACATTCTTGTCGTGTAATCCAGTGAGTTGACATGTGCTGAGTTACTTGAAAGATCTTTACTTATTTCAATAGATTGTCTTGTCGGAAGTATCACTCAACGAGTACTTCCTATGATAAAAGACTAAAAAGATGTAAATATGCATCGAGTCCATTTACAACTTCTTATCCGTATTGCTTTTTGCCCGTACAACATGAGATATTATAGCAAATTAATATTTACTCGTTAACAAGCGAAGATGTGATTGATGTAATAGACGATATCACGTTATTATTAATCATTGTAGCTTCAGGCTACAGGAATATATCACTATATATCACATAAAATTTTCATTATAATCCCTATAATTTATTAATATTTCTCTCTCTCTCTCCATATTAATTTAAAAACTACAGAAGTTTATTGTATATCTCTCATACAGTTTTCAATTTAATTGTCTAAATAAATTTTAATTCTATACAGGAAGTATTATAAAATTTCACATGTTTTTTTTTGCTATTTCTAAATATATTTTTTTAAACGCATAATTTTTTTGTTCGGTTAAATTTTCGTGTTACGTAAAATGAGCGATTTAACAAAAACACATGGCATTGTCGCTTAATATTCTGGAATGGGCTCCCCCGAAAAATCTCCGTTTAGACCCTAATAACAGATTGATGTTTGCAAACTGGTTGCAGAAGAATAGAATGCTGTTCGGCGTAATTCGTACTCTCCCGTGAAAAGTGGAGCACGTGCCTTCGTGCATTTTTTTACAGTCAGTAAAGTCGAACAAAGAAACAAAATTTCTATATACTCACTTGGATGGTTTAGTCAAGTCATCTCCTTTTTTTTTAAGGTATCATCAATGATTCGACTGTCATCAATATTTACATTCGATTTTTTCTCAAATTTATATAAATTTTTCAATTCGCTAAAAATATGACAGACGAGAAATCACTTAAAATGACTAATATGTCAGTAATCGCATGTGTTCGAGTGCCATTGTGTTAGAGAAGAACGAGGATCGAAAGAAGAGAGCTTTTATTAATTAATACGATCTTTATCTTCGAGGCGTGATCATCATGAATTAAAACATCAGCTGTGAACATCTCGTGTCGCGATAGATCACTCGTGATGCAAAAGGGAAAAACTTTGCGCATCACGCAGCGCGATTGCGGCGCAATTTGCCAATTTTATGCACACTTCGCGAATAATGATCGAAAGTAGAACACGTGACCGCGGCGCGGTATTGTTTGCAGCGTGACAATGGAATCGGATGTTTTGTTGGGGATAATAGAGCGCGTGGCCTACACGCTAATGAAAGGGTTGCACCTTTGAATACATCGAATGCATATATACCGGCATATCTAGGGCTCAGCGGTGCTCAGATCGCGTATCCCAAGCTAGCCATGAAAGGATCCCGGGGTCGAGTTCACGATCGATATACGTTCGACGTATAGACGATATTTTTCCTGCCCTTCTCAAGTTTTGGACGATTTTATTTTACATCGCTCGGATTTTATTTCACCGCATAAAAGTATTATAATGACTGATACTCGCGCTTTAATGATAAACATTCGTCTCACGTGGAAAGTTTTAAATTTCCCATTACACTTAGGCCGCTCCTAATTTTTCCCTTATTACCGTCTCATAAGGTGACTTGATGCATAAAAAATCATCTCTATTATGCATATCAGCCCTGCGCATGCAAAGAGTAACGATGCATGAAAGATTATTTTTACTATGCATATAAACGTCAATTACTCCGGCGACGCATATACAGGTCCGTGGTTCCTGTTTTACAATAAGAAATATTCAAGGCTGCTCGAGGTCTGTGTATCAGGGCCACGTAATGCATATCAATGTCGAATGAGCACCGTCTGGACGGGCGTACGCAGTACGTCTATTATAACATCCTCTGAGAGCGCGCCGAGGCCAATGTCAGAGTTCGAATGTGTTCTTTAAAATGCTCGTAGAACAATGATGACCGGGGATGTCCGGGGAAGAAGTGCCACTGCACATTTGCAAGTCCCGATTGTGCATACGCTACACATACAAATGCATGCGCCGAGATAGTCTATAGCGCATACAATATCGAATAGAAGAAACCAAGAGTGCGATTACCATTGAAGAGGACCGAGAACTTTTCCCGCTACGGTTCTATCTCTCACTGTCGCTATTACTTATTGTCGCCGCTACGTTGTAGGTCGAAGATGCAGTCGCGCGTATTGGAACAAGCGCCAAGAGAGGCCTAGTTAAATCGTTTCTGACCGGGTTATATATTGAAGGGGAAACATCTTATTTCTCGGACATTAAATAACGCAATAAATAATAAATCTATATAATAATTTATGTTTCTCGATGAATTATACTTATATTAATGACGACATAAATGCATGAGAATTTTTTTTCCAAAATGTCAAGAAAGAGGTATCTTAATCAAGATTATATATTTATTACGCCTGCCTCGTGTATCTATTAAATATTTTGTTAACTCGCTTCCGTGTATCCAAGTGATAGTACAAATGATGTTTTGCCGTACGAGACATTATTTATTCACGGCGTCGCATGTTCTACGTTTCACATTTAGAATATCCCGTCTACGGAGTTAGTGAATGACTTCCGTTGCTGCATAAACATTCGCATTATGAGAACACATTTCACTTTATCTCAGGCTCGATGACGGAAATCAAACGTGTAGGACGAATGATAACCCATCTCTTCGAGCTTTCAAAGATAAAATGTAATCTGAATAAAAAAAGACCGATATATCATAAATTCGATGTTGATTAATTCTATTATAATTTTAACAACACTTATAATTAACAACATATAATTAACAACATATAATTAACTTTAATTTCTAACAATTATATTATAACATAATAAGGTTCTAATTAAATCAATAAAAGAGCCCAATGAGAATAGCATTTTGATGAGGATCAATGATAAGAAATTCTGTTCAGTCTGATCAAAACGCTTCTTATGAATAATGATTTACCTTTTGTTCGGTTCCTAATATGTGTAATATGCATTCCTAATATGTCGTAAAAGGCAATCGCAAGGTAATGTTTACGTATACGATTTCCGTACTCCAATAAATGGCTTGAAGAAGCGGTTACAAGAGAGAAGTAGGTGTGACCTGCAAATATTTGTCCAACAAGGGAAAAAAGATGAATATCGACATGGTAACCCAATGCTCGGTATTTCTCAACAAATGTAAGACAAGTTGCTAGATACCGGATTGTTTGATCTTTTTTGTCTTCTTAAGATATTTTTGCATTCATAGCATGCATTCTTAAAATCTAATATTATTTCAGTTTATCTATAAATATTAAATGACAAATAAATAGGACGTGAGTACATATTGTGCATAAAGGCCAAAATATGCGTTTTCGGGAAATAATGGATGATGAGATTAAACTAATTACGTTGGATTTTACATTGCCTGTGTGTCTGTTAATATTATATCATCGAAACAGCACGAACGTCATTTACACAATTCTCTTGTGTGTCCCAGTTATGCAATATAGATATATCACACTACCGTTATCTTTTATAATACCGTATTATATTTCTCTTTCACAACACCGTAATGTTCTTTAATATTTATCTATATTATATTTTCGTAATATTTATATTTAACTGCATTCATACGTTTACGTTATTTTATTGGACATATAAGAAACAGGCTCTAAGAACCAACGCAAATAGATGACCTCTTTTCTAGCCCGGGACTAGTTTCGAATTAACATCAAGGTACTCAAGACGCTTGATAACTCTATTCAATGCTGAACAGTTGTTTCGTATCCATGGTTAGTCAGCGTGAAGTGTAAATTTATTTTTAAACACTCAACTTGCAGACATGACGACTAAACTGGAAGCTTCGGACATAGTTGAAATTCCGAGTCATTCGCGCGCTTGTAATACAGTCCGCTCTCTGTGCGATTAAATCAACGCTTCATTATAGTGATTAGATTGAAACACAATATCTTCTGCCGAAAAATATTCCAGATTGTGTCACTTGAGACTCTAAACATCGCAATGATTTTATATCTGCTTATATAAGATAAAAGATGTATGTAAAAGTTATACATCGATAAGTATGATAATGTTTAAAATAAGATCATCAGCAAGAACTTTGATTTAAAATACAATTATAATAGTAATTACTACCAATAATTATACTTTAAAGTATGACTAAAGTATAATTTTGATGTACCTACTTTCCTAGCGAGTATTTCAAGTTCAATTTAAGAACGACTCTGTTTCACGTGGGAACAACGTAATTGGAACTCGAACAGCTCGATTTCAAATATCGTCCGTCTGTTTGAACATGTAAAGTCGCAAGATGTCGAAATAGGACACCGATTCGAGAGACGAAAGATCGACAGGTCAGAAACGCTCCCCTGTACTCGTATGTGGTTTGTATAAGGTGGTTACCGTAGAAATGCAACGAAAGGAAGATGTACCTCCCCGTCGACAGAGAAATTACATCGCGTTGCATCGTATCACGTGCACAGTAAGCGATACTTCAAAGTATCGCGCCAACAAGATGGAAAACGTTAAGAGACCACGAGATATGACATAATTGGTTTTAGAAGTACATTTTACATATTATTGCAATATTTTGAATTACACAGCGAGACACATTCCGTATTTATGTTGGAAACGGTCCACTCAGGTTTTTGTTAAAATTTTATATTGAATTTTTATATTCGAAAATGTTAATTTAATACAATGTGATTACATTATTTAAATAGTTTGTGTTTATAAATTAATATTCAACATTTCTTAGTGTCAAAATAACACAATTTATGAATAACGTAAACAAATAACAGAAATAATTTCAAAACCTAAATTATAAGATGAATGAATAAAATGTGTGTTAACTTAATATATTATAAATGTTTCCTTTTACTGAAAAAAATATTTCCACGATTGTTTACACGATTGCTTCCACGATTTGTTTACAAACTTCTATTATATAATATTTGTGTAATTTCCTAACATATTCAGCTTGTGTTCAATTAATACAAATTTGAATGGACCATTTGGAACATGAAATGTGTTAAATTTAACTTAATACAAATTTCTCAACAGTGTACGATGGAAACTTGTCAGCGACAAGAAACAAAAAAGATCGAATTCTAAAACCAACGTATCGACTGCGTAGGAAGTCGATGAGGAAGTGTCGCGACGGAGCGACCTTTCGCGAGTGCGCTATCGCGCAAAATCGGAACAGGACCTCCGATGAAATACGGGCTGTGCATCCTTCGTACCAACTCGACTCCGATATCCGTCCGATACACGTCAATTCCGTCGTACCGATGAAATAGCACGCTAGCTGTTACGTCTGGCGCGTATAAGTTTCCCAACGCGCGATTAGTTATCAACGGCCACCGTAGGCATAAGAGAAAGAGAGATCCACGAGAGAGCCTGATCGAGCAGGATTTATTCATGGATCGCCACGCGCCACGTGGATGGATAATTCTCTCTCTCTCTCTCTCTCGTGTATGTGTGTCTGGTGTCCACCTACTTGTCTTGACTGTCTCGCACGGCGTTCCTCCATGTGCTTTCTTTCGCCATGAAACCAGTCGTTCAAGCAGGCTAACATGCAACGGGGTTGAGATAAATATTGCCGACGACCGAACGCCGCCGTATGAGTGAGATGCGAGAACATATTATCTCCTCGAGAGAGAAGGTTCAATTGTACGCATCAATGGATCGCGAGTTACAGAAGCTGTCTAGAAGCGAGTACTATATTCAACATGCGTGGCACGTGGTGTCGTAGATTTATTCTTAGCATAGGCTCCGAACGTGCCACCTGAGATTCCTCTCTGAAGCAAAATACAGACGGATTGTCTCAATGATACTCCAAGAAAATTGTTATAAATAGAGAATAAGAGAAAAAAATATATTCACATGGAAATGTACAGGGTGAACAAAAAGTCGGAAATATTTAGCTAGTACTAGCTAAATATCTCGTAAATAAAACATTTGAGAAAAAATGTTTCATATAAAAGTTGTAGGATTTCATTAAATGTATCAAAAGGTAAAAATATTCATTTGACTTTGAGCGTAAGTATAAAAAAGTCCGCAGTTATAAATTTTTTATGGGAATTCTGATTTTTTATTCAATCTTATACATTTTATTCAATCTTTGACATTAAAATCTTTTAGCAAAATGCCACAATAAATCTTTTTTTTTAAATACTTTTCGAAGTAATACCTATACTTTTTGACAAAAAATTCAGGTATCTCTAAAGGCTTTCCTTACCTGCGTTTAAGGTCAAATAGGGATTGCTATTTGGTGCATTTGATAAAACTCTACAACTTTTGTATGAAACATTTCTTTCTCTATAGTCTTTTTTGAGATATTTAGTCCGATATTTTTTCGTTATCTTGTATATGTAAATTATACTATATTAATAAATTATTACTATATTTGACATTTTTATATTTTTAATTTTTTTAATTTTTCATTATAACCGTCCTATAAATATTTTGATATTTTCATTAAGTTTCAAATCGTCATATTCTTTCTTCTTTCTCTGTAATTTTTGTGATTCTAAAATTCATAATATTTCTTCATCTCCATATGCCATGTTATTTCAGTGTCGTCTAAATTAGGAGGTTTATTGTTTTGATAGCAGCATCTCTCTTGAAGCTATTTCGAAGTAACGTTCGTGCTGTGTCAACCTCGACCCCTTAATGATCCTTATAACTGAATGGTGAGGAGAAGTAGGAGATGAGGGAGAGGGAACCTTGCGCTGGGAACGTGGAAGTGAAGAACGAAGAATGAAGAAGAGTGTTCATCCCTCCCCTCCCCCCCCCGTAATACTGGAGATCGTGACTTACATCGAATTCTGGTCATTATCCATGAAGTTCAAGCCTAAATGTATCGTATATCCCGGGGATTACGGGGTAAATACGCCTTGAGCGTTCGAATTCGCCTTCGCGTCGATTCATAATTCCATGAGAATTTATTACCGAAGCAAACAAGACAAAACGCATTCTCTTTCTTCTACTTTGGCCTTCCCCCCTTCTCTTCGCATTCCCAAAAGGTTCATGTTTCATCCGAATTTAAAGATCGCAACGATCTTAATCGTCATCGAAACAAATTGGCAAATTATGGCGAAAATGAAGATTAACAGTATTCACATTGAAAGTTTACAATTATTCTTCTTCGTGCAGCAATTATAAGATGATTTTATGCATAACTAAAAGAATTTATCTAAATACGAAAAATCTTATTTTTTAAAACGAATTTCAGTATTTAAATATTTTTGTGTGATTTTTTTATATATAATACATATCTGATTCTGCAAACCGAAATCTTTTTCAGTCTTGAAATTATGAAATGCAATTATGAAAAATAAAACTAGACAAACAATTTAATAATTTTTTAAACTAATAAGCATCTTTATAAGAATATTAGTAATCTGAAAGATTTCTAAGATGAAAATCTTAAAAACCTGCGAATAATTTTTATTGCGAAAAATATTGCCTCAGCCTAAAAAAATTAATTTTTGATAATTGAATCAGCCCACCCTCGGCAATAAATAAGAGTACAGGACAAGAAGCGGCTATTTAGAAACAGAGAATCTGTATATGATGGCATATCGCGTACAACGCAAATGATGCGCGTAACGCGCGTTTTATCGGAGCGGCCGTTAAAACGCCAGCTGGAACCAAGTGTTTTCGCTCGAGCTCACCTCGTATAAGCTGCGAAAAAGGGACGGACGTGCATAAGTTACTCTAAGTCATCTTTTCGCGCGGACCTCTCGACGTAATGTCACGTGCGCCAGCTATCACCCACGCGATAAATGGCCGTTTCGGAAAAAAAGAAGGAAGAGCGGGCGCACAGGGATAAAATATGACGGACAAATTGGTCGGTTGCTTTAGACGGTTACACTTAGATATATATATGGTATTCATAGCTACTTGACCCGAATGCGCGCGCAAAAGGCGCGGGATGGTGAGCTTGGCGAAGAATAATCTAATAAAACATAAAGTATACGGAATGTAAGTCGTATTTTATAGCTTTTCTTCGGTGCAAATCTCGGAGAGTCAAACAGACAAATCTGCCAGCTGTTTTCCTTCTCTCGTTGTCTATCTTCCTGTTTCCTTCCGCTTTAAGTTTGCTATCGCTTTCCACGCGTGCGCGTGTGTACGTTTTTCGCGACGAAAACAAAAATCAACCCTGCGAGAGTATCACTGCCCGGATCAACGACTCGCAGGAATGAAGTTCGCGAAAGAGTGTTGTACATCGCGTCAACGTTGCTATTCTTTTGCGACCGAATCGAGCCGGATGGCTTTCAGCTGTGAGCGCGCGTGCGCGAAAAAAAAAATTCCCTCTGACACATCGTCGTGCTGACGTGATGAAAGAGATAAAGGCGAAGGAACGATAAAAGAGCTGGCAGGAGATTCAACGCCTCCTCTCAGCGAATTAAATCGTCTGCGAATCTCTGCGCTGCTATTATGAATTTTTTTTATTAAGAACACTCTCCTATATGACGTTTCAATAAATTTAATAAAAAATTAAAAAAAAAAAAAAAACAAGTGCGTCGACTTTTAAATTTGCGTAGATCAATGTTTTTCAATCTTTTTCAATTCGGGACATATTAAAATAATAACCAAAATAATAACCAAATTTATTGATATTAAGGCTCCTGAGCACTGAGAGAAAGGATTTCGTTAATTTAGCAAGCCATCAGTTTAACTGGTGATTGGTAAATATGTGACGATAAATTTTGTTGTTGTGTTTGCTACTAGTCTGCTATACCAATCAATTATTAGTAACAGAAGCAAACTATATAGAATTTAACCTATCTTTTGGATAGACTTTAGATTCGTTTACATAGAATTTGTAGATGTCGTGGAGTCTTAAGTTATAGGAAATCAATCAAGCATAGTTAAATGTAGGGAGAATACTTGATTAAAATTGGTCAATTTCTTATAATTTGGAATCCTGCAATCGTCTACAATTTTTATATAAGCTTCTTATTTGTTAGCGATACTATTATTTGTTACATTGAAGAATTAATTTGTAATCGATCGGTTTTTTAACAAATATCATTTGCTTTCCCTTGATTTGTTTCCTACAACAAAATTATTTCTCTCAATGAGTTAGCATGCGATTCAAAATCAGTCGGCGGCCTGGCGAAATGTGACGAAATCGGTAGTCACATACACAAGCACAAATCCAATGTAATGGCGCACGAGCACATGTACATGGGCTCGTGTTTGTGTGTGTATTACAGCGCCTCGCTACGATAAATGGCTGAACTTATAGGCGTGGAAAAGTGATGTTTTGACGACGAAATCTGTGTTGCGAGCCATTTCATTTGCTTAATTGTGAAAATGTGACGTGTCTCTACTTATGGAAGTCCTAAAAATGGGCAGAAACTATAGTTAT
>Ga0157362_1001196_pt1 | contig 10585 bp, 10 predicted proteins | sample AttlaeALBM3_FD_111480 | JGI IMG/M metagenome (GOLD analysis project Ga0157362, IMG submission 111480) | Fungus gardens microbial communities from leaf cutter ant in Ribeirão Preto, State of São Paulo, Brazil - Atta laevigata ALBM3 | ecosystem: Host-associated > Fungi > Mycelium > Unclassified ... | reverse complement strand
CAAGTACTATGCTAAGTATAGAATCGCAACGAGGACAGAGAGAACTGCAGACTATAACGGGTACAAGGGAAATGGAACAAAACCCTTCTTCCCTTTCTAACACGGAACCCGGTGACGCGCTTCTCCCTCCCTCGGACCTATCAGATCTCCAGGATCTGTGATATTTCCCCTTCTCTCATCTCTCACATACACATGTACTGCATATATGTTATAACGAACTAACACATAGTGATCTAGAATCGGTTTATTTTTTAATTGTTAATTCAATCAGTTTTGAATGCCTAAAAGAGTTAAATGGCATGTCCAGATTAAAAGGATCAAATTTCCAATCAAACAAAGTTTATTTTTAAACTTTGATCCTTTTCTGTTTTACCAAAAACTTTATCAATTCCAAAATCGAATTGAAATCTATCCAGACATTTCCCAAAATAAAAACTGAATTAATGACCAAAGTAATAAAGTTTGTAACTGTGCTCGCGAGCGACGGCACAACTTCGTCACATGCTCCTTGATCTCTTGTTTCTTTACAGTACTTTTTGCACTCGATAGCATAATACATCGACACGTAGATTTTTCACAAATATCAGAGCTTTTCGCTAAATGGGCGCGAGAGAGCGTACCATTCTTTCCGTAATCTTTCCTACTTTTATTCGCAATTAATCCGCGATGATAGGGGTGGATCAAAGGTAGGAAAATTGTCAGAGGACGACAGAGATAGGTGGCAAGAATCATACATGAGATAAGAAAGAAATAAAGAACAATTATATTTGATAAACCGTTTTACGTGCAATTTCTGGAGCTTCTTTGGACTCGACATAATCTATTTTCACAAAAAATATACAACGACAGCTTATTTCTAATACCGGGCGACCCTATACTTAAACTACGAGCTTTGACTTTTTTTCGCAGTCGCCTTAGAAGATGGATAAACGACGATTGATTATTCACAAGTCCTCTCAGCAGCGTGCAAGAGCTCGTACCCAAGTAATACATGTTACCCGGGGGGGGGTAACATCGATGCGAAGCCGAACGTAAGTGCGACACAATCACAATAATCGTTTCAGCGCGACACAAACGATACAACGAAAGTTTAAAATTACTCGACAACTAATATTTCATCTAATTACAAATTTTGGGAGGATGGCAACTTCACAACTCTACACGGCGGCCATTAAACTGGCCTCTTTCCGCGACGCGAGCTTTTCCACGCGCGATCCGTTCGAAGCTACGAATCCGGATCGGCAGCTGTAGCGACGCTCGTCTCACCCTCTGGAGTAGGATCTTTCCGCAATCCTTCACGACAATTTTTCTTTCGGCGGTAATATTACATGAGCTGAAAAGCCCCGGAATTTTTAATGAAAACAAGCGTTTTTTGGGCAAAGTTATATTTACTCCTCAACATAGTTGCCTTCGAGGGCGATACACTTGGTATAGCGATTTTCCAACATTTCGATGCCCTTTCTGTAGTACGAAACGTCCAAGCCTTCGAAATACGCTTCGGTTTCCGCGATTCGGCTTCCTCATTCGATGTGAATCTCTTTCCCTGGAGCCACCGCTTGAGGTTTGGGAACAGATAATAGTCGGGGGCCAAGTCTGGAGAATACGATGGGTGAGCAATTCGTAATTTGTTCAATTTGGCCATCGCTTTCAAGGACGTGTGTGACGGTGCGTTATCGTGATGGTACAGAACGAAAGCGAAAATAGCGCCACTTAAACGACTATAGCTTGTAAAGGAATGAACGAAATGTCATGAAACTTCATACATAAACTAGTGACAGATGAACCTCTCGAAATGAATCATGTTCATTTTCTAGTGGCGCCATGTCATAATCTTCAGGAATGCTCGTCGGTAGTGGAGTCGCACGTCCTCATACATCTATCAGTTTAGCCACAGAATGAATTAGGCCCGGGAGCTCTTTGTGAATTCACGCAAGCCATTCGCCCTCCTCCCCTCTCCCTCAGGGGAGATTCGATTCGGATTTTCGTCACTGATTGATTCCGGCTTACACTGTCCGCGCATAAGTCCTCGGTCGCGCATCTCCACTCTTGTGAGCGTATAATTCAATTTTCTTCCCTTATCCGCCGAAGACCGGAATTTTCCGAGCTATCATGGGATATCTTGGCAATTCCTTTTCCGGCTCCGCGCCGGGGACATATGCCCCCGACGGATGCCCGTACAATCCCTTAGGTGGCCAGAAATTTTCGCTTCCGGTCGTACCTCTGCAAGAAGTGCGCGATATAAGAAGGTTTTAGGGCGGCATTGGATTACAAGCAAATATACGAAATAATCGGACCTTCGTGTGGATTTTTTAGCGTAGCGTTGCCTCTTCTTTCTTCCTTGCAGACTTTCTCCTCCTGATGATAAGTGAGATGGCATAATCATAGAATAAAATAGGAACCGCCGATCGTGGTTCATTCTAATGCTACTTGTGAGATCAACCGACCAATCACTAAAGGAAAAAAAGTCTTAATGAAAAGAGAAATTTTTATTAAATAAAAACAGATAATTAAGGAAGTAGCGCACGTTCATAGAACGCGTGCGCGCTCGCCCTCCGAGCCAGGAGGATGAGCGATTCTACCATCGATGATTTTCGATAGTGACGGACAAAAATTGTCATGCCACAAGTTGGTTGTAATTAAGCTAATCTATTCTAAATTAATTAATTAATTAAGCAAATCTATTCTAAATTATATTAATTATAGACTAATTAAAATTGATTATCAAATTAGACATCCAAATTTTAAAATAATTAAAAGAAGTGATCCTCATTATTTAAAATATAAAATTCGATATTTATTTGTCTAAACCACGCAACCTCGTTTGATAATTATTGCGAAAAAGTGAAATCTCGCTAATGATATTGACATATGTTGTCATAACCTTCAGTAACCTACAACAGGTTTTAGTCAATAATCGTCATTTGTTAAGAAGTTATTAACAAAAGAAGTTTATATAAATAACATCTTTTTTCTACCATATAGAACAAAAATTCTCTATTTTAAAATAGATTTCCTGCTTTAAGAATAAAAATTTTCTTTCAAAACGTTTTCTCATCATTTTTGTTATTATATATAGTTGCGTATTGGGGCGACGAATACGATTTTATGCGTGACTCCAACTCTCCCCCTGCTTGAGGGCGTACAACTTTCACCGGAAGCGACTCCCATCTGCCAGTGATGTTCAGAAAAAGGAGAGAAAGTAACTCTTTTCATTTAAAAAAATGATTAAAAAGTAACAAAAAGTTACCATAATTAAAATATATACATGGTGGTTAGTATTATTATTTTAAAGTCAATACATAAAAAATACATTAAAAAAACAATTTAAATATGTAAAAAGGAAAAGCTTCAATGTAAATTTATTCTTTGATGTAATTTATTCACCTTCAATACAAAGGAACTTCTTATTTAAAGTAACTTAAAAATAGTAAAATATGTATTTTATATGCTAGACATGGATAATCTAGTATATCCGAGAATATAATTCTAGGTGTCACTACTCTCAATTCGAGCTTGTTTAATAAAATTTATTATAAGAGTAGATTTATACTTTTCTAGGTTTTTATGTAGTGGCTCAATCTCAGAATTGTCTAAATTCAATATTATTATCTGAGCCTCTTGGAGTAATTCGTGAGCAATTTTTATTTCTTGAAAGTCACTTTTTTAAGAGCATTTTCAAGCCTATTGTCTCTTCGAGGTTTTTCTTTACATTGTTATCATTTTTCACTTCCTTATATTGAGCCTCAAATGTCATTGCTTCTTTTTATCTCATCTTTCATTAATTGTTTCTGCACTTTCTTTTCTTCTTTTTTCTGACCTTTTTTTTCAGTTTTCATTTTTCTTTGCAAATAGGCTTTGTACTTGCTATGTACTGAACATTTCATTATAATAAGCTGCTTCGTTACGAGGACTCGATCGGGCTTGTTGTATTTTTTAGAACATCTTTAATTATCATTTTGCCGTTGAGTCTTTATTGATATTGAGGCTCTTTCTTCTGTTAATTAATTACTAGAGTCACTAAAACGTCTCTCTACGTCAAGACTACCGTGTATGAGACTAAAATTAGTTTTTACAATTTTCGTTACTAATAGAAACTTCGGTTCTCTCATCGAAATTTTTTTATCGAAGATCTTTTTCTAATAGTTATCTGTTCGTTTATGTGCAAAAATTGAAATATTTTCAAGCTGAAGAATAGACCATTCGTCTAAGAGATGAGACTTAGAAATCCCTAATGTAAGGACTCGATTGATTTTTGCGATATTAGAACTAATTTCAGGTTTCTTCAATGATGAGGATAAAGAAACCGAAAGTGTTTAGGTGTTTTAAATTTTTAAATAGATTTTGACAATAGATGTTCAGCAGATTTTGTAATGTTGTTGAACATTATAGCGGAATTGTAACTCATTTCTTTCATTCAATTTCTTAAGCACTTTATCAATTTTATCAGAGCATTTAATATCCTTTATAGAAAACATATTTCTGATATTAAACGGATTTTTTAGTTTGTTAAATTGTTTAATTGTCTCAAGCTTACATATTTTATTTAGAATTACTGTAACTAAATTTTTAGTTTTTTCATAAAGAATATGAATTAAAGATTTTTGCTTTTGAAAAAGTTTATAAAAGTTTTGAAATAGCTGAATACTTTAGGATATCAATAAAAATTTCTGCTCTAATAGAAGGATTTTTCAAATCATTAACGATTTTTATAATTCTGTCATTTTCATTTAACTTCATTGAAGATTTTTTTTATTATATTATTGTTTCAAAAAATTGCAATAAAGCCGGGTACTGTTCGGTCACTCTTTCTGCGATTTATCCCAAAGTTAACCACCGTGATGGCACATGCTTAATAAATGCATATATTCTTTTTGACTTGACTTTTTCGGTAATCTTCTTTTCGATGGGATAATCATTAAAATAATAATATAGATTAATAAATAGATCTTCAACGTTTTTCAAACGCAATGTGCGTAATGTGTAAATTGCAAGTACCTATGATGAGTAGATTTTTATTGTTATCTCGACTTGAATCAGCCATAACGTCGGCATTAAGTATCCGAAAAACTTTCTGGTTTATTACAGGTCTATCATACCCAACCATCAGCATTCGCGATAAAGGTAAATTTGCATTATCGATGGTTTTCAGTATTCGTTTACGAAGTCCCATATCCTATAAAAAAGCTCTCAAGAAAGTGTAAGACAGAAGCATTTTCCATGGAAAACCAATATCTAAAAGAAAAAAGATATTCAATATACATAAAAATTAAAATTAAGAATTCGAAATAGTATATTTTACCTTATCAAAATCTGATATTCTTTATTTCCTTCGTTAGATGTAGTTTAATTAAATTACACTGTTAAATCTAGAGTCAAATTTAATCTAATGTTAGTTATCATTGCTCCTACTAAATATATCGTTATTTTTTACCAAAACGATAAATTTGACACTATATCAAATTGACATTGTATAGTATTAAATATAATTATTGTTTTAGTATAAAATAATGATAAGATTAGAATAGGAGCAGTGACGACTCACGTTAAATTAAATTTGACTCTATAGATTTAACAGTGTATATTGAATAAAAAGCATTTTCTTTCAATATCCAAGAGTTCCTGTCCAAAGAAAGACTCCTAAAGCTTCAGTAATGTAATATTATAAGTAACTTTTGTTCGACTCATACTGAAGTTCATGTAAACATAGCTTCATATTTGTAATGTTATTGCGAGATGAGCTTGAATTGTTTTGAGCTATATTTATGGCTCTAATAACTACGTCTTTCAGAGACGAATAAACATTCACAATTTGTTTCGTATTACCTTGCTCTTTATTATTAGGAATTGTTGCAGTTGAAGTTTTTGCTTGAAGGTGAAGCTGCAGATTTAATTTCAATTTTACATTGTTTTGGAGTTTCTGCTTTTAGGAATGCTGTTGAAATCCTTTAGCGCAATTTATAACAGTTGCACAAACTTTATAAAAAATTGAACGTTTATTTTCTTTAATTACATATTCAGACACCTATTCTACCATTTGAATCAATCTTATTGAACCAAATATCTTTCACTGAACATTTTTCCATTTTAATGTTCGCGGATTAACCTAAAGAGTATAACACAAAAATTTATTATTAATAATAATTAGAAATTCAGAACGAGGCTAATGAAAGTCTAATGATTTTTCAAACGACACGTCAAGATGAACTGTCATGATATTAATCCGAGGAACGATTCGTGTTAATTTATATTTTATGAAAATTGTGAATCAATGTTGTGAACTTCTTTATTTTCCCGTAGCGTATTGATTATTGCATTTCTGCCAATCTGCGATTGACTTACTTTCAACGAAGTATTATAGTCTACTTTTTCGCTGAAGATGACTCCAAAATGAGCCGAAACATTTGATACAATAAATAAAAACAACCACCAACATTTGAGTATTATCTGCATCTCCTAACTCTTCGTTTTTACATCAGCGTTAGACTCTCTTTGTTTTGAATTTCTAATTATTGTTTTTAATTGAGAGTCCTATTTATATATTTATATATTTATGTAAATTTATTATTATTTAAATAATGAAATCATCAGAAATTACGCAATTTATTATAAAATTTAATTGAATCAAATATTAAATTCAAGCACATTACATTCATTCATATAAACGGATAATGAAAGGTGATAGATCTCTATGCATTAGTAGAATTTAACTTGTGGTTAAATATTATATATTAAAATTACTACTTCATCGTTTATTCAAACCAGCATTCATGATTTTTAAATATAGTAATGAATTAAATAAAGAAATATAGAAGTAAAATAGCTTTGTTATCACAACACATATTTTTTTAAAGAATCAAATTGTTCTGTAGAAAAAATAATTTGTTAAAATAACCAACATTTGTCGTAAAAACATTTTTCTGAATTTTATTATTACGAAATAAACAAAATTCTATGCTACAATTTACACTCCAAAAGTGAAATCTCATGCATCTAATGATCAGTCAGACAAAGTTATATTTATTAAGAAAAACATAACTTCTTTTTAAGGTGTAATAATGCATTTTATGGAAAATCACATTTTTGTTGCTTATCATTACATTTTTGATGCTTATGGTCGATGAAAGAATAATTGGAAGATCGCGGTAAAATATTGACCAGGGTTGAGTAAGCTAATTCTTTTTTTAAATTAACAAGGGAAGATTCACAACTGTCCGGAACCAATTTGATTCATCATGAGATATGTTATTAAACACGAAAATCTAAGAAATACGTTGTTGTGTCACTGTCTCGTAACGAATTTAAATATTTTCGCGTTATGAATTACTGTGTTAGGATACAGCGATTCTCATTACTATCTTACCGCTGTCACCAATTACGTTATTGTGTTACGATTCTCATGCTGAGGATAACTAATAGTCTCGGATTGAATATTTTGGCGTTATATTGTCGCGTCGCTGCCGAGCGCGGAATGGGGAGTGAGAGAGAGAAACAATCCGGCGTGTGAGCAGGACATAGGAAGAGCGGCAGAGTGGTTATTAGAGTAGGGGAGATATGATCAGAGTGGGAGCGAGTCTTAGGTCGAGCGGCAAACCGTGAGATTGCTAGTGCGGACGTCGATGATTGCTAGTCGCTATATGATTCCCTTATAGTTATTGATCTATTATAATTGACTTAAGATTTTAAATTAATAGTTACCGTTCTCCTGAAAAGAACGTCGGCTTCTTTAACGATATAAAACATTGAAGAATTATTGATTGAATAGATATTGATAGAATTATTTGATTGAATAATTTAGAAAATGAACTTCAAATTCCGTCATTATTGCTAGTGGAGATGGCTTCATTGAGAATTTGTAATAACAACAAAGATCAAATTGATTAGTGTTCATTTAACAAGAAAATCGATGATGGATCCGAGCAAATCAAGCCTCTCATATGATATCCTTCGGAAAGAGGATGATGAAGGAGTGGATTGAATGAAAGAATATAACGCCATATTGAGGTTTAAATTACTGAACTGGCTGACACGCTATATTAAAATTGACGAGAATCCTTTGGTTAGTCATTCTATCGAAAATGTTTTGTTTAAGTTACCGACGCGATTGATTAAATAATTGCACAAAAAAAAAACAGAATTGGAAATAAATTGCAGAAAAACAGGTAGTAATGAAGGGAAGAATTGAGCAACTCCTATGAGCGCGATCAATTCTGAGAAAGGATAGACTAAGCAGCTCTTACAAGCGCGATTAGTCTAGGAGAAGGGGAAGAGCTGAGCAGCTCTTACAAGCGCGGTCAGTCCGAGGGATATAGGAAAGAGGAAATTGAAAAAAAGTTAACACATGCTTTTTTCTCTTTGTATATGTTATGAATATTGAAAGATATTTCATCAGTGTTTCGTGAATGACGCATGACTGCCGAATAAATCGAACTGAATTATTGCTCTGAACTATTTCTAGATTAATCCTTTCCGAACTAATCGATTTTCAACCCGTTTATATTGGGGCGCCAGTTGGTGGCGCTCGGGAGGAAGGGGGAGCTCGATTTCCCGGAATTGATAATACATACCGAATTCGGGAAATGATTTTTCATCTGGAAATATTAGTCACATCGAGCTGAAATTCGGCACAGTTGTCGCGAATTCAATTTAGAACTGACGGATTAAATTAGTTTCGCGTTAATTAATAGAATTTTAAAGTAATTAGCAAATTAAATTTTGAGCCTTTTTCCGTGTTCCGCGCTGCTCCTTCCCCGATTCTCGATTGGTCAACACTCATTAATGCGACAAGTTCGTTTACTTATCTGTTTCAAGTTAAGGTGGTCGCGGTAGCCAAAAATAAAAAATAAATCAAATCAAAAATGTATCATACATAAACGCTAAATTTCAAAATTAACAATATTCTCGGCCAGAATGGCTGAAATCCTATTAAGAATTTCGCGCACATCGCGAGCTGTGACTGGTGCGCGATAGCTTATTCTTATTCTGACAGATTACAGGCGGTAAGGTGTTTCGATCGGATTAGTTTTTCTTAAATCTCGTGTAGGACAATGACATAACAGTTTCAACATATGGGAACGATTTCTTAACTCCGCGTGGAATTATCTTGCCTGGAATTTCATCGCAATACATCGGTTCGCAGCACGTGCCTCATGGGTGCTTCGTTCACGCAACGCACGTATGCGGTGTCGGCATGACAGAAATCATATTACGCCGAATAAGTTTTTCGGTAGAAATATCTGCAATTAATTAATAGAAATACATTAGATAAATGATGTGTGAAATAATGAAAAATAATTCAGCGCGAACAAAAAAACAAAAAAAAAGGAAAGTAAAATTATATTTCTGCGGAGAGCAGAACGTAACACCCCCCCCCCCTCCTTAAGAATGGAGTTGCGTTTTTTGATGCGACGATAGCGAGCTCGATGAGCCCAGAGAGAGAGAGTTTGAGTGCAGCAATGGTGTAAACCTGGCAAGTCGATTCTCGAGGTGATAGGGATTGATTTACGGTGTCCAACGCGCGGTCAAATTGCAGGGTAGTTCAAGCATGCATGTTGAAGATCGCGATAACGGTCTTATCCAACTGGAATCAGTTTCTCCTCTCTCGAAGAATATGATATGATAAAATGGCTTGAATTGCTCGAATCATCAATTTTCTTGCTAAATGAAATCTAATCAATTTGATATTTGTTACGATTACAATTATTCGCCGAAACATTAATGTCAATGGCAAATTCTATAAATAATTCATAAATTGCTCAATCAGATAATTCACGATGTCTCGTATTGAGAGACACTTTAAAGAATAATGCCGAATTTCATTTCAAAAGAACAGTAACTATTAATCTAAAATTCTAAGTCAATTATAATAATTCAATTATTATAAGAAATTCATAGCATACGCCGGCACTAGCGGTCTCATGATTTGCCGCTCAACCTGAGACTCGTTTCCACTCTGATCATACCTCCCCTACTTTAACAATCACTCTTTCAATCTTATGTCCTGCTTGCGCGTCCCGCTAGACCGTCTCTTTCTCTCTCCCCGCTCAGCGCTCGGCAGCGATCCACAATATAACGCAAAAATATCCAATCCGCGATTATTAGTTATGCTTAACACGAGAATATGTAACATAATTGATAATAGCAGTGGGATAGTAACGAGAACCGCTACATCCTGCGACAGTAATTCATAACGCAAAAATATCTAAATTCATTACAAGACATTGACATAACATAATTGGTGACAGCGATGAGATAGTAACGAGAACCGTTGTATTTTGAGATAGTAATTCATAACGCGAAAATATCGAAATTCGTTACGGGACACACGCAATGACACTGCACGTAATACTGCAATTGATATTAATGTTAACATAACTCTAACGATTTTTTTATGTATTATATTCGGTGTACAACTTTGCTTCCGCCGTTTTTTTCCTAAATTCGAGGCTTTATTGTAAAAAACTGGTTATACATTTATGATTCAAAGTATTGTCCATCGCTGGCCACTACTTTCTCCCATCTTTCGGGCGTACGAATCCCGCATCGACAAAACTAGTCATCTTTTGAGGCTATCCACGATCCATCGAAT
>Ga0157362_1001195_pt1 | contig 10588 bp, 6 predicted proteins | sample AttlaeALBM3_FD_111480 | JGI IMG/M metagenome (GOLD analysis project Ga0157362, IMG submission 111480) | Fungus gardens microbial communities from leaf cutter ant in Ribeirão Preto, State of São Paulo, Brazil - Atta laevigata ALBM3 | ecosystem: Host-associated > Fungi > Mycelium > Unclassified ... | reverse complement strand
TTTAACGCTAGGGCGAAACGAGGATACAATTATGACCTGTTAACCATCTTCTCCTTGAAGATCTAACTATATAATCTTGGCGTACACGCATACACATGACCTCTGTCCTTATTATCCCGTATGAAACATGCGTTGCCCACGCGCACACATCGACGGGAACAAACGGTGCCGGTGCTTGAAAACATTCGTTTTCCATTCCCCTGGGTACGTGTTGTAGGTACAATAGAAATCGCAACATAGCGCGAGTGTACGAACGCATACACACATATACACACCGTCTTCTTTCTTTACTCATTTTTCTTGTAGTGTGTGCACGGGGCAGATAAATAATTCCTATTCTGACGCGCATCCTCGTGATGGAAGCTACGGCGAGCGGTATCTCGCCGTATTCTTCGCACGGTCACCGATGCAAGAAATCATATCTCATGTGCGTTAGTACACGTGCTCGTAAAGTGTGCTTTCCATTTCTCACGCATGTCCCTCGGATAAGTAACAATTATCTTCAACAAGCACGTCGCGTTTTCACGAGACAATGCGGATATAGTAATGCGGTTAAAATCGCTATATGAAAGCTAACGTATATATTTATCCGTTGCACCAAAGCCTTTATTGCAGGTTATGTTACTTAAATAAGATATAACGAAGCCCTATTGGTCTGAAATGCACGGCGTAATGACACAGGCGCGACTGCACCTTTCAAGCATATGAAAAAGATTGCGATCTATTCACCAAGTCATCGCGTGTAACTCCGAGATAATTGTCGCTCTCATTATTATCATCGTTACGCGGGAAACAAGCTATAATGGCGATATACTTAGTCGCGTCAGCCGACTGATAAATAACAATTACGGCCTCTGACCTCGTAATAATTCTAGGGAGAGTTATATGGCGCTCGTGGCGCCTATCACGAATGCACTATTCCACGGTGGTCTGTCATACTCTATACATATAGCTCTACCTTAACTTAAGAATCATCGTCGTCGACGTCATCATATACCGTCGTCATGCCGTCATCACGTCGTCGTTGTCGTCGAGCAGAAAGTGGCGAACAAACGGCGCCTATCCGCTCACTCACAAGTCACATCATAAGCCGCGCACGCGGGGCCATTGAGCCATTCTCCTATATACGTACGGAATTTGCCGGGTGAGAGCGCGACGTAGACGTATTATATGCAATATATGCACGCACGCACGCACGCACGCACGCACGCACACTCGCGCGTTCATGTGAATAATTACCCTGACGATTTATCGCGACGTGATATCGCGTCATAATTTCGCTGTCTTGACTGGTCTGGCGCTGCCGCCGCGCGGCGAGAAAAATATTAGCCGCGTTAATAATTAACGGTGCGCCTACGGAGAGGAGGTCCCGCTTCAGCGACTCCGCGTTCTCACGTTTTGGTCGCCGTCGAACGCGGTAGCTCACAGACCGCGCACACCGTTGCACACCGCGTTGCGCGCCGGCGACGAGTTTCCACCGCTTTCGCGGCGTCAATTTTTCAACCGCGCTCGTTATCTCGTAACTGACACTGCCCGAATTTCACGTCGAGAAGGTATTCGGCTAGCGAGATTTTTTATGACGCGTTTCACTGGACAGATACATACCTCCATCTCGCGCGCGCAAATCCTGCTGCAAGCCCGGCAACTTCGGCTTTCGCCTGTGCGAAGCTCTCCGCGCATCCGTTCTCCGTGCGCGAGTATTAAATTTATGAAACCGATAGCGTCGCGTGTGCCTCGGCCGAAAATTTATGTTCCGCGACGCGGGATTATGCGGAGAAATTGATCGTTAATTCGTGCGCGCTCTAGAGTTGCTTCGTGATTTATATCGAAGCTTAATAAGTACGATGCGCATGAGTATGAGAGGAAACTTGCGCGGCTGCGAAGAGAATGCAACAGCAGAATTGATTTTGTGATGGACGTTTTTACGACCTCTCCTCCAACAAGGGGATAACTTTGGCGAGTTTCGCCATTGTGACGGGTGAAGATATATCTTCAAAAAGAAGATTGTCCTATCGCGCGCGCTTCGAAATGAGCTTCCTTAATCGCACGGTACAGTCAATTACGCGAACCGTGACGAATCGGTGTACCAGCAATAGTAACGGAGACGGCGTTTCTAATCATACCTCACGAGATGATCACGCTATAAATCGCCGGGCGTTATATCATCGCTTTCACGATCAGATTCGTTATCCACGATCACAGCGCGGCGCTTACACGTCGCGTCGAGAGAAGATAATAGAAGCCCGCGCGCGGGCGCGCGAATGCATCGCGGATGCTCGAAAGGATCCCGCTACTCACGCCGACCGGCCGCAACCGGCAACCATCACCCTCCCTGCTTCGATAAGTATCATAAGTAAATCGCGATTACCGTTCGCGATATAACCCGGCGCAGCGATCGCAGGAACGTAGGCTCTGGACACCGCAATGTGCGGTGGGAGCCGAGATCTGCTCTCGCGAAATCGCCACGGGCAAAAATGCAAAAGCCGCGCGCGCTCGGTCATGCAATTACCCGGTTGGTTCCACCAGACTGTCTCGCTGGACTCGGAAAGAACGTTTCTTACGATGAGGTAGGAAAGAGAGACGGAGATAGAAGGAAAAAAAAGATTGGCAATCGGGAATGAGAATGAGGACGCGGAAAGAGGGAGAGTCTTTTTAATATCTCGTAGTCTCTCATCGGTATCCGGCCGGCCAAGGAGTCGCGCGTTCCTCTCCGCTGCGACGAAAGGTCAGGTCAGCTTTAATTATCGTAAATCAAACGAGCGAGCCGCCGCGCCACGTCGGCCAAGAAGTTGCGCAAGCACAATTATTGTTGAAATCGGGGAGAATATCAGCGAACAGAGGGGACTGGAGCGATACCTCGCGAATATACGAGGGAACGGCGATCGTGAAATATCGACCGATCGATCGGTTTATATTCTTCGAAGTCGTGATCTTGCACGATGAAATTCTGGTTCTTTTTACGAAATTATAGCGCACGGCTTTTGATTATCCTCAATTAATTACAAAGTTATAAATGATGACTGTGAAATACAAGAATTTCGAAATTTATCTTCATTTTGGTTTAATATCCGCAATTTCTGTCTTTATTTAAGCGAAATGATAAAATGTTAAAATAGCTTTTCATGTTTAATGAGCTCGCGTGATATTATTACAGCTATAGTTCGCACTATATAAAATCCCTGGAGATATCAGATCCAATTTATGAAACTCATCTTACCTCGGCCCTTTTGTGCTTCATCGCGCTTTTATTTCGGACAAAACGGAACGGATCGCTTCGATACAATTTCGTTGCGGAATTGTAGATCGTTACGGGGCGCGCATTTGATATATCGTATCGAGACTTTAGCGATGAATCCGATAATGTTACGCCGTGTACGAATTTTCATTTAGTTTTAATGGTCTGGAATTACAAAAGGCTATATGTGAGAGAGTATCAAGGAAGTGTATCGGCATGACGCATGCGATTCGACCTCTCACTGTTATCAATATACCCTCCAAGAAGCCGCCGCAGGGGGTAACACGCGAACAGTCGTATCTGATTCTGTTATTCGCTTAATTACGCGCCTTAACGTAGCGGTGCCGCAATCGAGTCGTGTAATACGCATCATCACCCTCCATTTTCCACTCTTTGCGTCACTCTCGCCCTCGCTGCTCATGCATTTTCGAGCTCTTTAATTCATTTAGTCGCCGTCGACGCACACGCTGCCGTACGTGCGTTACGCTTCGGGCTATATTCGATTATTCTCTCGCAAAAATTGTAAATCCCCGGCCTTGCTACATTTCGTGAACTTTTTACGAAAAATTTAAAAAAAGAATTCAGGTGAATTAAATTGAGGGAAAATCGATCAACCGACATCACCACGTATATAAAGTTCAAGCTTGAAATAAGGCTGTGCACCCGTTCTACAAAATCTTATCAGTAACATGTGCTACTTTCACACACGTGCAAAGTGATACGCAATCTCTTGCACTAACCAGGATTAAGATGTATCGACCAATTCGGATCAGTGGGAATATTTTAATCCGTCCCATACAATGTCATCTCGTCGCCGATCTCATCGTCATGCCAGAGCAAAGTATCAGAATCATGATCTCCATCAACTTTTCTTTTAGCGATCTCCATCTACGTTGGATTATATCCCACGCACGCACGCGATCTCGTGCGATATCGATCGATAAAAGAATGGTATCGACCTATTCGTCATCGTGTCTCTCGTTAGTCTGAATGATGGTTCAACAAAGTCTCGACGAGCGTGGAACTTGACTCACATTATTTAGACCCGGAGGTCGTGATCTGTGAACGGTCTAGAATACAATGGTGACCCGACCTGGCTAGGCGCCGGGCCTCTATTGTGACGTGACGATATAGCACATCCGCAACATTTTCGAATCGGAAACGGGCTCTCCGACCGTCGACGATAGAACGATCGTGAAAAAACATTAATTCAATACGAGTTTTGGATCTTATTGTCAGCTCGTACTCTCTCGAAACCCATTCAAAATATTTGCTTTATACCTGGGCCGTTATACTGTAACGTAGTAATCCGCGACTTCGGGCTAATCCGATTTCAGACACCGAAGAGACATCTCGTCTCTTCGCATCTTTCGCATGGGAAGAAGGGTAAGACATTTTATTCAATAGGATTTTATTGAAAGAGCTTCAAACGTTACACTCGCGTGCCGATACGAATTTCGCTATTCGCTTATTCCGTTTATTCGTATCATTCGACAGTTCCACGCGCGCACGAAAATTAGGGAAGGTACAAGCCGTTGGGTCAATGTTGCCGCGGCCACGAAACGACGATGGCAACGATGGTGGTGGTAGATGTTCGGTGTGTTCGCTGGCTAAAATAACAAGGCATGTGACGTGAGAAACAAGGAACCCCTTGTATCTTCCTTAATCCGTCTCTCTTCGTTTCGTATGCGGCATCTCGTTGCGCTTGTTCGTATACACTCCGCGTATATCTGCCGTTTCTCGCGTTCGCCCCTATATGAACGTGGCGTCGACCGAGCAAGGACCTCTCGACGGTACTCTCTCGGTGCTGCTGTTGCAGGTACCTTTTGTTAATTAAGAGGCGTCATGTGTGGTCTCTCACCCCTCACCCCGGTGAACGGACGCACCGTGAAACCGTACATGAATGCACAGTGGCTCGTGTCTCTATCTCGTCCCGGCGCGATACGTGGCCAACCCAGGCCAACCCGCATAGTAGCCACGTGGGGTTCGAGAAGCGAATACACATCGCGTATGTATGTACGTACGTACGTACATACTACGTAGTCTGCCTGCCTGCTAGGCGTATCTAACGGAGACACGACTAACTAGCTCGTCTACCGTAGCTAACGAGGGAGGGGGCCTCATGCTGGCTGGCGCCGCGCCGCGCCGCGACCAGATGATTCGGCGACGATATGAGACCGGATACATCGTTTCCATCCGGGTCCTATCGCCCATTCGATCGCGCCGAATTATCGGAAACCGATGACAATTCTCCGATCGACGGACCGATGCGACAGGCGACTGCCGCGCGCGTGTCGCGTGACGTCTCTCGATTAGACTTCTCGCCCCAACTGTCGCACACGAATTTTTTTTTTTCAATACCACCGTTATTAATCGATGGATCGAGGTAAACGTGGCTTTCGGATTGCGGAACCAATTCGAAATATGTATGTACGCGTCATAATCCGGCGAGCCGCGTACGTTGCTATACGTTGCCCGACAATACGCGCGTGTAAAATGAATAATGATCGTGACGCTTTCTGCTCTCGAAGCCATCGAATATTCATTGTGCCCAAGATTCCACGCGGCCGCTCGGAATAATTATCTAGAACCGATGGTGGAACTTTTTTCCGCCACTGACTCGGCATTACGGTGTCGCGTGATCTGGCTCAATTAAGTCGTTCGTTTCGTGCTTGTATTCTCTCTCCGCGTTCTTGTTTTCGGCGTTTAAAGACCTCGGCCAGGTAAGCTGGCAAGCCGCTTCAACGCTAAAAGAACTAACCGTGTCACTGGAAACAGTCATCAAAAATACACGCGAATTGACTGAGTAACGACAATGCACGTCGTATAAGTCATATTCGATTCGATGCCGAAAGAGACAGAGATCGAATCGCTCAGCGCGTTCCTATATCCGATGATCCGATCTGTTTGAATTATCGGGAACCAATGAAAATCCCATTCCAACCCTTTCCACTTCCGCGCATCGCGTGACGTCGCTCGATTAAATCCACGTCTTGTTATCGCGTGCACTCTTTTCCTTTGTACGTATCCAATGTGGTGGAAAGGCCGCTATCAGAATCGCCGCTAGTCGTACAAATAGATCATGGCTACAAATTATACAGCGTCCGACCAATTCACAAGACGAGCGGCCATAAACGCGCTTGAGGCAACTGCAATTAGGAGAGAGAAATCCGGAATATATAGAATCGACAATTCCAATTGGGGTCTGATAGTTATTCCATCCGCGGTATTAAATGCCGATTCTTTGGCTTGTATGTTTGGAGGTTACGTAATAAACAAGATGTATGTTAGGCAATACAAGACGACTCGCATGATACTTTCATACATTTCGCCCTACATGCGATATCGTACTGTACAATAAAATCCCGGACGAATGTATACGCATGTTCGAAACGGTTAACGAACTGGCCGCATGCGCCCAAATGGCTAACGAGAATTCATATGGATGAATTCGCCATCAGGAGAAACCAGGTAGAATGATTTCGATGGGTCCTATCGGCCATTCGATCTGCTCGAATTATCGGAAACCGATGAAAATCCTATTTTATTTGCGTCTCGTACAAGTGCGTCGCGCGTTACGGAATTCCAGCTTGACTCTGGCGTCGCCGGCGTCGCCGCCGCTGCCGTTGCGTTTCTATTCAACCCTTGGCAATTGCCAGTTTCATTGTAACATCGGCGTAACTCCCTTCAAGAATAGCGTCATATATTTTTTAATATTTTTTATTTGATTTTTTTTAACTCGACGATATTTATTTCGACATGTACGTGCGATGGATTCAATAATCGTTGAAATGAACCAAATATTATTGTCAAAATTCGGAGAAAGAAATTATCAATTTGTCCATCACTAATTTATAGATAAATAAGTAGATTTAATTAGGGGTGCGGTTCATTTAGCTTCGAAACAATTTGATTGAGCAATAAGGAGAAAGAATTTTTAATTGACCAATCAAAGAATGCTTCAAAGCATTCTTTTCTGTAGCATAAAATGGAGCCTTAGCGATGCATTATTGGTAACTGCTTTCTTCGAATTTTGACGATAACATGTATTACTTTATTCATAAATGCTATTCTCATATATTTTATCGTACCGAAGCGATCGATCGTAAGATGAATATGCGCATCGGCATTGATCCCGTAATCGTACGCGTTTATTTCATATCGATACTGTATTGCCGTTGCAATCCGATGTCTGCAATATGCGAATGCATTAGCAATGTTAACGCACTGCATGATTTCTTCATCTCTGTATTTATGTCGCGGCAACAGTACGTTCGATATCGGACTTCACATTGACAAATTGAGCAACGTATAAAAAAATGAAATGCAGACGAAGTTTATTACTGTGGCATATTTTTTTTAAACTTCTCCATATAAAAAAAACTGTGTGTGAGAGAGAGAGAGAGAGAGAGAGAGAGAGAGAGAGAGAGAGAGAGAGAGAAGCGATACTATAGGGTGGCGCGTTTATCGCGATAGAAATTGTGGCCCCCGGCCAAATGTCGCACGGGGATAAAGGTCTAACCACTCGTTGGCGGAAAATACATCGGACTTGTGCACCGGTGCGCCGCGTAAATCCGAAAATTCATTACTGCAGTGCGCACCGCGATTGTTCGTAGCCGGCATAGTCGGTCTGCGCGAAGCGGCATTGCATTAATGGCCGAGCGTCAGGATTTACAGGAGCGACACCATTGTTGACAGGCAAATATAAAATTTTCACGTCTCCGATAGTACACGCCACATGAATAACGATCATCATCGAATTAATAACTGGACCGTGAGTTACGGTTACGGCATATTTAGACGATCGACTCTGTACTTGCAGCGACACCAGATTTTCGCTGATTACGAGACATTATGACGACAATTACAATACTCAATCAATTTATTACGTAATAACAAGCACTATTATGTGTCACGGTTGATTATTCATATTAATGTGCAATTTTCCACGAAATTCGTTTGTATATTGTAAGAATAAATCAATGTGTTACTTCTCTCTTTGATAATTATAAAGATAATAATGATACGCGGAAATAATGGTTTTACTAAAATATCTAAAAATTCAGCTAGATTTGAAAATAATTTTGTTAGACTTTTTTATTGATCCAAAATTATTTTCACATCTATATCCAGTTAAACTTTTAAGAAATTAAGAAATTAAGAAAAAATTGTTTATTTGATTAAATTAATTTACTAATTATTGATTATTGCGACAAATAATGTCTCAGTGATCGAAAGTTTCGTTCAGTTTGCAGAATCAGATATATAAATTCACAAAGAAATATTTAAAACTACTAAAATCCACTATGATCAAATATAGAAATTTCTCCTATTTAATAAATTAGTAAATTAATTTAATAAATTAGTTAAATGAACAATTTTTTCTTTAATGTAGATGTATTTCAACAAAAGAGATATCTACTTTCTTTCCATATATAAGTAGATATACACGATAGCTAAATTTATAACATTATTATCCACGATTATAAACGTCTATAAAAATAAAGAGCAATTTATAGAAAATTGAAATTATCTCTTTGTCAGAAGGCGAAGATGCCGCAGAGGTGGATGACGCTTATATCTTGGAAGAAGACGATGTGCCTTCAGCTACGATAGCCAGCGATACAGAACTCATCTCTGAAGGCGGCGGTCATTTACCAGTTTTCCTCACGGAGCCCGTAAACTCTTTCGTCGTGAAGAATAAGCCCGCAATTTTACGTTGCAAGGCTGCTCACGCGCTACAGATCTATTTCCGTTGTAATAACGTGAGAGCGGAGGATTCTCAGCAGCAGGATTTTGTGGATCCCCATACAGGAACGAGAATCGTTGACTGCGAGCTCAACGTTACGAGGGATCACATCGAGGAATACTTTGGCAAGGATAAATTCAAATGCGAGTGCATCGCCTGGTCTGGATCAGGGCAAATCAAGAGTCAGCCGGCAATCATCGACGTTGCTTGTGAGTACAAATAAGATCATACTAACATTTAATTTTCTCCGATATCTATGATAATTTTAATATCTCATTGATGAAATTTTCAATCTGTAAGTAATCGCGATAACAATATTCCGAAAACAAATTATAATGTTAGATTATATTCTTATTTTTAAGACAGACGGTTCTTATTCTCGATGTAGGTAGGGTACATGAATCAGAGAGGTTTGAAATAAATGTCGCGAGAATTCTGGGGACAGCCGACTTTTCGTCTCACTTTGCCTTTGTCCTCTCTTAATTATCTTGATTCTCCTGCCAGCGAACTCGTTATTTAATTCTGTTCCTTAATTGACGACAATGCAATGAACGTCGAGTTTCCAAGAGAATCAATTTAAAGACAGAACCACTTGGCCAATTTCAGAGTTACATAACTCAAAAGCTAGATGTAAAAATGCACTTGAAGAGATAGAAGAAATAGATCACCGCGTACGCTTGGGAAAAAAATAGAACGTAACATAACAAGAGATTGACAATATCGAATGTCGAAAATATATTATGATTTTTTATTATGATATAAATTTTTCAATGGATATGAAATGGAACACTAATAGCGGGTTCGATTTGGCAATCGGTGCACGCTAGTATTACATTAAAACCGTCCACAAATTGATGTAAAAATGTATGCTTAATATAAATATATAAACTCACGAATTAAATCGCGAAATCCTCAATATATACTTTATTGTGTTGTTTGATAAAATATGTATTTTACAATTCGATATATTTGTATTTTATAATTTCGACATATTTTATTTTCATTCAGATTAGATCAGTGTACAATGGCATTAATTTTAATATACTAGTACTATAATCGTTCAACTGAATTCATTATATCCATAATTCTAAATTTCATAATGCGTTTAAATGATAATTTTAATCAATTATTCTTGACTTTTATCAAAACGAAGACGTGCAATTATTTTTTCAGATCTGAAAAAGCAATTCGAATCGCCACCATACTCCGTGTCTGTCGAAGCAGGTCAAAGTACCGAACTTAGATGCCTACCTCCGGTGGGAGTGCCACCACCTAGAGTTTACTGGTTAAGAAATAATATCCCCGTAGATACCGAATCGGATACTCTTTTAGTATCCAGCGAAGGTCATCTTCTTATTGGTCAAGCAAAACTTAGTCATCAGGCGAATTACACCTGCGTCGCAGAAAATATTGCGGCAAAACGGTTAAGCGAACCAGTTAGCTTAACAGTATACGGTAAGTTCATTATTAAAGATTCCCTTTAATAATTATACGCAAAAAGAACTCTAAAACTTTAGCTAGATATATATCTGAAAATAATTTTGTTGGCCCATCAAAATAATTGTGTAGGATGCTCAAACTGATTACCGGAACAATTTTTTGCA
>Ga0157362_1001194_pt1 | contig 10589 bp, 4 predicted proteins | sample AttlaeALBM3_FD_111480 | JGI IMG/M metagenome (GOLD analysis project Ga0157362, IMG submission 111480) | Fungus gardens microbial communities from leaf cutter ant in Ribeirão Preto, State of São Paulo, Brazil - Atta laevigata ALBM3 | ecosystem: Host-associated > Fungi > Mycelium > Unclassified ... | reverse complement strand
TTTTGTGCAGTTCCTTGAACAAACGAGGTCTTGCATTAATGCGATTTTACAAAATATAAATATAAATATCAAAGAATATATTGATTTAAGAAAAGAATTGAAATGGTTCACGAGATTCGAAAGATTAGGCGAATTTACTCTTATAGATAAAACGAAAAAGTCTAAGGATGTATTTATGAATTTGGATCGGATTTCTGTGTTGCTAAGAGTACATTATAAATGGCTATTGAAATTGCTACGCAATCTAAAATCCTTGAGTAAAAACGAAACTATGAGCGAAATCGAACAGTTACGAGATATTGTGGACCATATAAACAACCAGTTGGAATCTGTATACGATCCTATTAAAAAGATATCCAAGAAACTTAAGAAGTATTTGACACTTCCATCGCCTCACTCCACGGAAATTAGCATGGAAGTGCAATCGAAGCTGATGAAAATAACGAAAGATTTTGATGTGAGGGATGAAGGAAATAGCACTCTGAAACAAGAACTGAAGATTATATCCGTGCAGTTGAAAGACGCACTAGCAATGAGACAACAAATAATCTCTTTATGGAGCGACGTTTACTCCAGAAAGTCGATCGACGAAACGACGTTGCGGATCATTCACGAGATAGAAAGATTCTGCGATGAGAGTCACATTCGTCTACGAGTTCCTACGGAAGTCGAGGATATTCTAAACAGAGTACACTCTCTTCCAAAGAGGGAAATAATGCAGTTGAATGCGAGGATACCTTTGTGGCCGATTTATGAGTACATGTTTCTGTCGCTCGCTTGTACTTTGCAGGGAAAGATGTGTCAGGAAGTAATCATTTCCGATGTCACTTTAACGGAATGCCTTGCGAAATTCGCGGATGTAGTCAGTATACCGAGCGATCTGATGGGTTTGCTGAGCGCAATGACTAGAGTCGAGCGAGAATCAGAGCTCTTGTTGCTGCCGGAACTATTTTGCAGTCTCGCACAATTCGTTCAGCAATCTCATGCTTTTAAGGGTACGAGCCGTCTTTTGCACTGGCGCGGTATAACAGAAGAAGATGTAGAAAAATCAATAACTTCCTACGTCGAATCCAAGGTTTGTTAGTCTTATATAATAAATGAGAAAGTTTGAAAAATGTTTTGAGAGATAATTAATATTGAAGAATAAAATTCAACGAAGTATATCTATGACTGTGTTATATAAAATAATTATATATATTAATTATGTTTTAAATATTCTCTAATAATTAACAATTCGAGTCTATGACTGCTAAAAATTAAATATTAATAATTTCTATACAGAATGTTCCATTTTAATTGATCACCTCAAATCTCTCTCTCTTTCTCTCTCTCTCTCTCTCTTTCTCTCTCTCTCTCGAATAGTGCACTTTAGAGAAAAAAATGTTTTAGACAAAAGTTTGTGATTTCAAGAGGGATATAAGATAGTACAATTGGTTTGACCTTGGCCTTGTCAAGGTTAAGATAATTTGAATTGTTTAAATTGAACCTTTTAATTCAATACATATTTTTGTAGGACACTTTAAGAGCTTTCCAAAACACTATAATAAAATTTTTTTATGAAATACTTTTTGAGTATAAGACTTGAAAGTTACTGTACCGCCGGCATTAGCACTACTGAAAATGTTCAAACAATGGTGCCTAAAAAAAGATCTTTTGAATGTTGTTCAATGTTATGATCTTGATAGCGTTTGAAATACTGGAGATTGTTCCTCTTATTTTCATTTTTGCATTAAAAATTCATTTTTACGTAAAAGTGAAAACAAAAGAAACTTCTAATGATCTTGATCTTAACAAATATTATCAAGGTCGTGACACTGAACATTCAAAAGATCTTAGCCATCATTTGAGCACCTTGAGTAATACTTATGCCAGCGATACTGTAACTTTCAAGTCATATAACTCAAAAAGTTTCATGAAAAAATATTTTATTACAGTGTTTTGGAAAGCTCTTGAGGTATGTTATAAGAACATGTACTGAGAAATAGAAATTTTAAAAAACTTCGATTACATTGATCTAGCCTTGAAAAAGCCACCTAAGGTCACACCAATGGTACTATCTTATGTCCCCCTTGAAGTTACAAAACTTTTGTCTAAAGCATTTTTCCTTAAAATGTACTTGTTCAAGAAATATTTAAGATGGTCAATTAAAATGGGACACTTATAAGATTTCTATATGTTATTATATAGAGAGAAATTACTAATATTTAATTTTTAACACTCAAATTTTCTCGTTTAAAAATATATCACGTTATAATTTATTTATATTATTTATTTATATTATTTATATTATATATTTGTAGATAGAATGCCATGTCGGTGGACCAGTTCTTTTGAACCTAGTATTGCAACTAATGTTAAAAACTAACCAAGAGAAAGAAAAAAATGTTCTTCCCGCGATTGCACTCGGAACATATACGGCGCAAATTAATCAGCTACAGTTATTAAATGAGATTTTGTGGAGAAATAGTATCTCATTAACAAATAAACAATGCAGTTCAAACAACAATGATTTGGCAACATTAAAATTTTACTTGCATTTATATTCATCCACGATCCACAAAATGGACATGGAGCACGATATAAAAAAACAAGTTAGGAATTGCGCGGATGATATCAAATCCAGTGATTATTTCAAGTCGGTCGAAGAATTGCATGAAGCATATAACGAGATAAGTATTATCGATGATGAGAATGAAGAAGAAAGTTTTTCTAAAACGCTTCAACGAGGGAAAGGGTGGATGATACTTGGTTATATACAATTAATGCTCTTTGGAAATTTAGATCTCATCGATCCCGTGCATAAAGTGGAACTGAAGTTGCAGTACTTAGAGGAAGACATCAACGATTTTAGAAAAACGATATACGTTACAATGTTGCAAGATCGTATTCTGGGAATATCAGCAGCAAATGAGCATCCAAGATTTGCAGAGATGAGAAACTGCGAGAAGCGCTTGCTGAAGATGAGAGATGATCTCAACTGTCTGAGAGCGTTTAGACCAGCGTCTGTCAATTTCGCCTCGCTCAGCAAAGATAGCGCTGATTTCAGGAACAGAGTAGGTTCTTACACGTTAGTGAAAAAGCACATTAACAATCTGTATATGATCGCAGACGAAATCAGTCGAGATTGTGAATTAACCGATCTGACAAATGCGGAGACCATTTCGCGAGAAGCGGAAATTTGGGGCTTATCAGTGCAACGATTCGCCGAGCAGATCAGAACAAAATACCTGTCGGCTTATCCAGATGTAATTCTTCCGTTGTTGACAGCGCTGGCTCAGTTAAATCATGGCGTTTTCATACTGATTAATGAGATCCGACGGCTGATATCTCTGCGTAAAAGTGGAGAAGCCGATCTCGAATCTTTGATATACAACTTGATTCGATTCCCAACAGTCGGCCTGCAGCAAGAAAATCTTTTGAATCTGAGTGATTTATGTGTTTCCACAAATATGAGGAGTTTAATTGGCAAGAATTCATGCTCTACGGACACGTTTGTCAGGATGCAAGAGCAGTTCCGAATATTCAAGTCGGGTTTATATGAATTGCACAATCATGTGATTCTTAACAAAGGTCTGACTAAGTCATTATGGCGAGACATGAACAAATTATTACAGCAAATAGTTCTGATCTGGAAGCAACAACAACTGGAGGAAGAGAAACGAACCGCAGAGAGAGACAGTCTATACAAAAATAAAATTGAGAGTCACAACGATACATTGACGGAGGAAGAAGAGCTTACTCTGGAAATTCGCAAGCTATTTCCATCATATCGTGAAAAGGACTTTAACGATATAGAAGATGAATCGCAACTCTCCCTCAACGAGAAGAGTATATCAACCCAATTGGATGAAACGGAGTCAAACTTCAGCGGTCTTATCACCAAGGATGATATCAGAGAGATCCAACAGATCCACTCGAATATCGTCAAGTCCTTCATGGCGACCAAGTGGATATGCAACAGTTCTACTTTGACAAGTTCAACGAATTACATCGGGTCTCTGATTCAAAGATATAACACGATATACGGGATGCTCAATAACATACTATCGAGTTTGAGCGAAAGACTCGCAGTCAAACTATACAACAGCTTGAACTTTTTGGTTACTTTGGGGTTGCAAGCAAGCCAAGAGAAAAGCTCAGATCGAACTTTGCGAGAAAACACATGGTCCAAAGGACGAATGAGAGCGTACGATTTCTACAAGGATTGCAATGTCGAGGAAGTGAAGCAGTGCCTACCGTTGTGCGAGAATATCCTAAATCATGTTGATAATCTGCTAAAAGAATGGCCAGAACATCCCACTCTGAGATCGATACGATGTATAATAGAAAGGATTTACACATTTTCGGTCACTTCACCTATTTCCAGATTTCTAACAGGTTTGGAGTTGTTGCTTGTCAAGATGCATCAATGGGAGGAGAACGCACACAGTGGCGTCAGCATGACGGATCATGTGTTAAAGTTAACGCAACAGATAATATATTGGAGAAAATTGGAATTGTCTTGCTGGAAGGGTTGTCTTGATGCAACATACGAGAATCTCAGATCGGATACGTCCAAATGGTGGTTCTTTTTGTATGCATTGATTGAGAGTTACGTTACGAAATCTGAAAAGGATAATGTTCAGGAAACAAACGATGAGCCTATCACCAAGCAAAAATTCATAGAATCGCTAGAGCATTTCATGAACCAGTCATCCCTTGTTGAATTTGAATCGTGCTTAGATCTTCTCTTGACGTTCCACTGTCATGTATATTATTTTGATGATAGTGATAACAAGAATGAACTTTTGGCCATATTGTGGAACGTGTACAATTATTACAAACAGTTCGTAGACGATGTGAACGCGAGAATCGCCGTTTTAAAAGCGCCCATCGAAAAGAAGTTGAAGGACTTTGTTAAAATTGCACGATGGAACGACATTAGCTATTGGGCTGTGAAAGAAACAATTGAGAAAACGCATCGAACTCTGCATAAATTAGTAAAGGAGTTCCAGAATGCCCTAAAGCAAGCCGTGTCTTCTTGCTTGACTGTTAAATCGGCATCTTACAATACAGAGATAAGCAAAGGCATCTGGGATGATGGGGAACATCATAAGCACATAACGAGACCTGAAGATTTTATCATAACAAAATCTTCGCAGTCTGTAGACGTGAAAGTACAATTTACAAGCGAACTTATTACGTTACTAACGAAGGCCAGAAAGGCTCCTTGTCTATGCAAGGAAATAATCCTGGTAAATTCTTATCCGAATGTACGAAAAGAATTCGAAAATTTTATTGAAAACTACATGGAGCAGAGCGTACGTCTTCGAGAAATAAACATCGATAAAAGTCTTCCGAAGAATAAGCAGAAGTCTCAGGCAAAAAGTATCTTGCAACAGAAGAAAATGACGCTCGCCAATTATTTCAAGGAGTTGACTCAAATGGGCATATCTTATCGCACTGGTATATTGACATTGAAGAATAATGCGGATAAAGTAATAGATTTTACAGTATCACCTTTGGATCTTTCCACAATCGGTCAATATTTTAAACTGAAGAAAGCCGACCAGAATATGCTGACGCAGTGGAAAGGCTGCGAAAAATATTATTATAAGTCTCTCATCAGATTAAATGCTCTCAATGCGATGCTCAGCACAAATCAGACCGATCTAGGATTGCAGAATATAGAACGTTGCCGAGGATATTCCGCGCATTTGATGCTGATAGCCCATATGCAGAAAATGACAATCGTTCAGTCATTCGATCGTTTCTCGTCACTTCGTGCACAGATTTTAAATTTGTCCGAAACACGCGAGCAAGATTTATATGATATGCTAAGACAGAACAAAAGCAATTCGAGTAACGATTCGTTCATGAAACGCGTAGAGAGCCTGAAGACATTGCTGATTACGTTGGAAGTTGGATTTGAACAACTGCTGCTGTTTTTGCAATGTTGTCCCGTGGAATCATCAAGTGATCCGAACAGAGCCAAACTTACGTTAGATGCAAATGCGCTTCCTATAATTACCGCCTCTCAAAATGACGAGATTTGGAAGAATGCAAATGCTATGTTGAAGGATAGTTTAAGTTCAGTAAAAGCTACCGCAAAACGTTTTCACACATTATTTATGCCATTTGAAGTCTTATCGGTAGATCATTTTGGACATTCTACTCATATTTCATTTGCAAATTCAAAGCACTTTGAATTCTTGGAGCAATGCTGTACTACAATTAAAGACTTAAGAGCGCAATTTAAAAATATAAAACTATTATTTAAGAATTTGGATGTTGTGCATCCTATTTGGGAAAATATAGCGTTTTTAGACACGAAGATGGAATGCTTCCTTCAGGATGATGGCATGCTATTCAAAAAATTGCAAACACACACAGATATTGAAAATGAAGAGCAATTGAAGAAAGGAAATCACATTATCGAACGATATGAATCAGATTTAAAACATTTAATAAATATAATATTGCTTGTAATACAGAAGAAATTTAAAGATATCAAAGAAGATATGTTGCATATGAATAAAAAACCGAATGAGGAGAATAATATCAACATAGAGAAAGAAGCAGAAGAAAAATTGAAACTTGTAAAACTTGTTGAATTGCTCGAACGGGATATAAAGAATGAATTAAAGCTGGCTGATATATACAATTTATTTTCCAATCTTTTGCTACTAATACGTAAATTCGATGATCCGCAATCAGCAAATCATTGTATCAGGTAACAATAATTCTATTTAATATTGACAATATTTCTTGATAGAATCATACTTTTATTTAATACTTTTATTAAAAAGAAGCATATTATTTTTCTGTACCTATGAATAAAAATATTAATAAAATTTTGCTAACATGAAATAGGACTACAAATTTCACAAAATTAAAAATCTATTATTATTTCTTTCAGGTTGCTCCTAAAGTGTTTACCTCTATTGGAACAATATATCTTGTTCGTTCAATTTTATCTAAACGAGCAAGTAGCATCATTCCGTATTACATGTAAAATATTGTACCTGCAATTAAATGTATTCTTAGATTTAGCTGCAAATGGGTTCTGCGTGCCAAAAGATTTAGATCTCGAGGAAAGCGAAATGAACGAATCGGAAGAAAAGACAGAAAAAGGCGGGATGGGTTTAGCCGAAGGTGAAGGAACGAAAGATGTTTCCGATAGAATAGAATCCGAAGATCAACTTGAGGATGCAAAACCTGCGGATCAAGAACGAGAGAAGCAAGATGATAAAACTTGTAAGGAAGAGGAGAAAGGAATCGACGTATCTGAGGATTTCGATAGTAAGCTTCAAGATATGGAAAAGAATCACAATGATGAAGAGCAGAGTAACGATGACGAAGAAAATGATTTGGATAAAGAAATGGGAGAAATTGAAGAAGGTGCTGAGCAGCTTGATAAAGAAATCTGGGGTGACGATCAAGAAGAATCCGAAACGGACAATCAGCAGTCGGAAAACGAAAATGAAGAGGAAGGTACAGGTGAACAAATCGGTGAAAAAGAAATGGGTGCGAGGGATGATAACGGTAAGAGAAAACAAGATGATGATGACAATACGAATCATGACGAAAATCGGCAAGAGGAAAATAAAAAGGAAATTAATGAGTTGAATGAACCAGAAGTAGATGAGGATCATATTAATCCTTATCACGGCAAATTTCAACCTCAACCGGAACCCGAACCGCTTGACTTACCAGAAGACATAAATTTGGATGAAAACGGTAAGGAAGACAACGGTGGCGAGGATGAAAATCCATTTGATATCGATGAGATGAAAAAACCGCCATTAGAAAAACAAGATTTAGAACTCAAGAAAGAATCTGAAGAGATTAAAGAAAATGATCCTGATTTTAGTGAGGACGAGAACGATAGTAATACCGATAAGGAAAATCAGGCACATAAAATGGAAGAACATGAAACTAATAAGAAAACTGAAGAAAAAAGTGATGAGAATACAGAAGCTGAGAACAAAGATGAAGAGCAGAATCAAGATAAAAAAGTGGAGGAAGAACAATTACAAGAAAAGGCAGCACCGAGCGCAAATGATGCGAGCAAAGAAATGGATGCTGCACAACAAATTGAAGAAACGATGGAAGGTTCACGTGATACAGTAGCGCAACAATCAGATACGAAAAATCAACAGGAAACTTTATCTGAGAATACTCAAGAGGACAATATTGATAAAGGCACAGGCCAATCACAATCGGCACAACAGGAAAGCGGGCATTCAGGATCATCTAAGCAGGAAACTGTTTCGTCACCGCAAAATAACATGACAAAACCAGTCGAAAAGAGGAAGAACTTGGGTGAGAGTAACGAGGATCGCAGTCTGTTGGACAGATTTGAGTCGACGCTAAAGAAATTAAAAACGACCTACACGCAAGACGAAGTATCGACGGATAAAAAAGATGATACAAGCAATGCCGATGATAATAAGGCTGAGATGGCTCAACACATTAAGGATTCCGAGAAATTCGATGATTACACACTCGACGCCGCAACGGAAAATCAGATCAAACAACAAGCTTCTAATATGGATAAGGATAAAAATGAAGAAGAGAAAAAGGACGACATTATGGATGTAGAAATGCATGAAGATAAGGAAAATGATGTGACACATGATAAAATAAATGAGCACAAACCCGAAAAGGTCTCTGAAATTGCAGATAACCAATCCAAAAAGGCTTCCGATGATAAAAGAAACATGGAAAATAATCAAATAGAGACAACAGTCGAATTAGAAGGAGAAACAGCAGAGACAATGAAAGTGGAGAGAGGAAACGAATCTACATTTCATACGATGGAATGGAATACCGAAGAAAATGATCTTTGCTCTGATTATGTGGAAAGAAAGCGATACGAAATGGAAAGAATGTTGGATGAATGGACGCAAGTACCTTCCACAGAAGAAGCTACAGCTGCATGGAATTGTTTGTGTTCAGTTACAGATGCAGCTGCTAGGGATTTATCCGAAAAATTAAGATTGGTGTTGGAGCCCACGCAAGCATCGAGACTGAAGGGTGATTATAAGACGGGCAAACGCATCAATATGCGAAAAATCATTCCTTATATAGCTAGTCAATTTCGCAAGGATAAAATCTGGCTCAGACGCACGAAACCCTCGAAACGTGATTATCAGATCGTCCTCGCATTAGACGATTCCAGCAGCATGGCAGATAATCATTCGAAAGAATTGGCGTTCGAATCCTTGTCGCTGATTAGCAAGGCTATGACATATCTTGAAGTGGGACAACTTAGTGTCATAAGCTTTGGGGAGCAAGTAAAAGTATTGCATCCTTTAGGAGAAGCTTTCACAGAACAAAGTGGATCTAGGTATTTTTATATAATTTCTATAAACTTTTAATATTTAATTAAATAAAAATTGAATATATATGGCTCCGAAAATAAAATTAGATGAATGATATTAATCTTAGTCATTACTTTACTCATTTAAACTTGTCAATTACAATTGTTTAATCTTGTTTTACTTAGAATAATCCTAATTGATTTTATTAAATAATATAATTAGAATTTTACATTTTATTTAAGATTTTTTTTCTATTTACAGGCTAATACAAGAAATGAGGTTTGATCAAAAAAAGACAATGATTGGACAATTAGTCGATTTTACAGTAGATATGTTCGAGAGTCAATGTGCTTCATCCGACAATGCTAAACTGTTGGTAGTATTATCGGATGGTAGAGGAATATTTTCAGAAGGAAAAGAAAAAGTGAATTATGCTGTCAGGAGAGCCAGACTTGTAGATATTTTTCTAGTGTTTATAATAGTCGACAATCCAATTAATAAGGTAATTTTTAATCATATTTAAAAATGATGAAGGGTTATTACATTTTCGGATGAATGTGATAATTTATCTAATTGATAAACAAGAATAAAAGTGTAAGATCCGATTGCACCAACATTATTTTAAGTGAGACTTAAAACTCACTTTCTCTCTTTAAAGTCGAGAGAAGGAGAGATAGAGATATTTTAAGTTTCGCTTAAAGTCAAAGTAATGTTGGTGCAGCGTAAGAGCATAAGAGAGTTTATCAAAAGATGAAACAATTCAACGAGTAAAAGAGTGAACTAAAGTTTATCGAAAGATGGAATGATCCAGCCTAGTTAATAATTACAATAATAATAATTCTGTCTAAATACTATTTAGACAGAATACTATAAAAACGCGTTTAAAAAATTATTATTAATAGCCTATTAATTTTTTTCAGGATTCAATATTGGATATCCGTATGCCTATATTTGAAAAAGGAAAATTATTAGGAATTCGATCGTATATGGATAATTTCCCATTTCCTTTCTATATGATTCTTAGAGACATAAACACATTACCGGGTGTTCTGAGCGATGCTTTACGCCAATGGTTTGAAGTAGTCGGAAAAAATTGATACTTAAAAGAGCTATAATAATTTCAAATATTCAGACTTAAGAAATTAATATAAAAGTTGAACTTTATATAAAACTAATTAGATATAAATAAATATTAGGTGTGAGAAAAAGTGCGTGGCGTTTTTTTAATGCCATCTAACGGGAAAAACGCCACGAACTTTTTCCCATACCTAATATATATAAGTA
>Ga0157362_1001193_pt1 | contig 10593 bp, 3 predicted proteins | sample AttlaeALBM3_FD_111480 | JGI IMG/M metagenome (GOLD analysis project Ga0157362, IMG submission 111480) | Fungus gardens microbial communities from leaf cutter ant in Ribeirão Preto, State of São Paulo, Brazil - Atta laevigata ALBM3 | ecosystem: Host-associated > Fungi > Mycelium > Unclassified ... | reverse complement strand
TTTATATATTATATATTCAATAACAATTATTAAATTTCTTTAATTTGTTCTATAAACCACCATATTTAATTTCTTAATTTTTGAATCTTGCGACTTTACTTATGCGTGAATTCATCAAATCTTTGAATTCATCAAACATTTACATCATTCAATTCTAAATTTTTTCTAAAATTCTTTCAAAATATATAATGCCTAAATTTATAAAAAATAAATCGAACATTCTTTTTCGCTTTTTTTGACAATATTTATTTATCTTCGAAATCAATCATTATTGAACGAAAGTCGTGCAACAAGATTAGATAATACGCATTAATTGATGATACAACACTACATTTCCATAACGTTGATATGGACAATTTTGATGATCGTATAGGAAGGAGGAACAGCCAATAATTGTTCGCTGCGTACGCAGATTGCGCCGGCGTGTCAGCTGTTTCATTCAAACCCACCATGACGACTACGTTCAATTCACAAACAAAAGAATGGACAAAACGAAATATACAAGATGTTTTGAGATATAAAAGTAAATATATCAAAAATTATATCAAAATTACATATAAATCCAATTAATGTTACATCCTAATTATAAGATCATAAGTGATTCCATACATCAAATTTTTTTTCCTTAAATATCTTCGAATGAGTTTTCATTATTTTTACACCTACGATTCAATTGTTATAGATAGGAACAATAGTGATGTGAAATATTCTAATAACTATAACATTATCTTAAAATTTCTATAAAAAAAGAAAATGTTACTCTTTAGGATACGAAACTATTTTAGTTAGTGTCTTAGACGTTATCAAAGCTTTGTGAAAAAAATGGCTTGAAATTAATTAAAAGAGACTTAAAACATCTATGATATTGATTTGCGAGAATTTTAATTATATTTCCAACAACACAAACTTATATTGTAGATACATATGTATCTTTTGTGTGTAGATAGGACAAAGATTTAAGATAAGGGTGAAAGGAGAAGGGTGCACTCGAATGGACGCCCCTGCGCTCTAGTTACGTCACTGGTCATCTAGTCGTCAGGCACGCGTCGTCATAGTGAAAATCCGCCAGTTACAACGGGGTTGCAGGGAAGCGCACGTCACGTTCTCGGTGTCGCCGGTACGAGCGGCTTTTCCTCAGAAGCAGCGGCGTTCAACAGAGAAAAAAAAAGAATAGGTGTCTTGAGAAAACATCCCGCTAATAATTGACCGTTTATCCGGTAAGAAAACCGATATACGGAGCGGAACTAAGCTGAGCGCGGCGCAGCGCGTGGAGGCGGAGCGGAGTACGCTCCTCATCGATCCTCTCAACGACGCAGGTAAATCCCGGGTGTGCCCTTATTCTCACGATAGGGCGAGCCGTAACGCGTCAAAACCGCGAAAAACCGGCAAGGTTCGAAAAAGAAAAGAAAAATACGTAAAGCCGAAAATGAGATCGGATACGAGAAACGTGAATTTCGGGAGAATCCTTAACTTAATTTCTGCGAATATTAAACAGGAGTCTGCGAATTCTATCACGTTCTTATTCTCGCGATAAAATATTTACAATTTTTTTTCGATATATTCCGGGGATAAATATGGGAGAATCGATGAAGATCAGCAAGATATGAAATAGGATTTGAAATGCAGGAATGAGGGAGGAATTGCAGGAGTGGAATATAGAAAACTCGAAAGACTTCAATTTACTGTTAAGGAAATGAGAAAAAATAATGAATAAGTTTCTTCGTTGCAAAAAAAAAACAATTTTTTTATCCAGCGATTTCGGTATTCGTGACCTCGTAGATAAAGTCTGACATTTACGTATAAATGACCTCCACACCTTCGATATACCACCGTTAAAAAATCGATAATGCCGATGAGGATAAGAGAAATCTATAGCAAGAGAATTCTACGTCGGTGTGAAATATCACCACTATATATTGGCAGAAGGAAATTGCAATAGCTTTGTAGAACTAATAGTTTCATACAACTGAATTCCCACAACTTAAATGAAGAGCTTTCCTTGTACACAAATCATTGCTGCACGAGGATGAATCGTGACAGTAAAAGATTATAAATTCAAATAATTTTCTCTAATTTATAAATTGCTCTGACTCATAAACTGTATTCCGATATTTTTACATGTCACAGAATATTCATTGTGCAATTTATCTTTATCATCGAATACACCTACGTAGTACACGAAACTTCAATTATTGTTTACTAAAATCTTGTAAAAAAATTCTCTAATAATTCTCGGATTTTTTTCGAGGTATTTTCGTTCAAAATTTCAGATCAGATTAGAGAATTTTTTAGAGCATCGCAAATAAAGTATATATTGAAAATTAGAAGATAGGAATTTCATAATAGATACAATTTTGAATATATTTACACACTGAGAGTAAAATGTTCTAAATTTTAATAAATATTTGATTAAATAGTGCTAGTTAAATACTTACTAAATGTAAACGTATATTTATTTGGTACAAAAACTATTAGTTTAATTTTTAATTTATTGTTTTTTATTTAGCAAATATTTCTTTTTCGTAAATAAATATTAGTACTAATCAAATAATTATTTATTAAAATTTAGTACATTTTCTCACTGTATTATTTCTACAATTTGAGTCAAAATCTATAGGATAATGTAGGGAAGGCTCATTAAAATGTAATCAGTGAACTACTCTATTCTGCTAAGAGTCTTCCACTCCATTACCTTAATTTTTTATAAAACTCGCGAAATACACGAAAATACGTGAATATACGCGAATGTATGTCATATTTATCAACATTTTGTATTGATTATCAAGTAAAAAAAATCAAAGAAGCAATGCTTTCAGAAAAAGAAAGAATTTAAATTTAATTTAAAAGTAAAATTTACCCGAGTCCCGATAAAACAGCATGAGAATCTCTGATTTTCAAAGATAGAAAAAAATATCTGATAATTTCAAATTTTTCAAGTTTTTCCAGATAATAAATACTCTGTATTAGAATATAGCACAAATAATCTTTACAAAAACCCGTTTTAATACTGAAAATTGCTTATTTTGAATATTAATCACTAGCTTCCAGCAGGATGATACAAAGAGGAGTACTGAAAGTGCTTCGCATCAGAACCCCAGTGCTAAGAAACTCCAGAAGAAATCAGCAAGAAAAGAAAAATTATTACTTTATATAATAAAAAATAATCTGGAAGAAATATTCCTAAATATAGTTATAGCTTTATTACGAATATATTTCACTCCAAATTCTATAAATGTTAAGTTAAAAGAAGTTTCAGAGAGTAAATTAAAATTTACAAAATCAATTTACATTCTATAATGGGGCAAGAAAATCTAAATGCTTGTATAATATTTTCTATTGAAAATGAAATTAAAGATAATTAAAGACTGTAATTTTGATTCCTTAATCAATATTGAATAGAAAAAGTTTTTGATTTATGAAAATTTTAATTATACTGTAAAAATAATTAAAAATAATTTATAAAAAATTTCATTATACTCTTTTGTTATTTTCTAAACTCTTTAAAGTTTTTTTAATACGAAATTTATGGACAAATAGGACCTCCCCATCTTTACCTTTTAGCCCCAACTAAAGCCCCAAAAATTCTTTGCACGGTTCTACCTTCCAGTATTAAATTTCTGTAAAAAGCGCGCACTATTAAATTTATAATGTCAATTATAATTTGAAGAATTTTTAATCATTTCTGTAGGTCGCCATTTCTGTTCCTATCCGCAATATATCGTTACTTTGACTGAAATAGTAGAAATAAACAATTTAACTCAAGAAAATGTAAAATTAAATTTAATTTGACTCAAATTTAGTTTATTATTTACAAAATACATACGTTAATATGGACAATGTTTACTTTGAAACTAACCACAGAAATGGATTAATTTACATTCTGACATACAAAGTTAAAAATAACAAAACATTATTTAACTCAGGGATTAAGTTATCATTGCTCCTTTGATATCTATAATAGTGCATAATGAGGAATAATTTACTTTTATCCTCTAAAAAATCTACGAGAAGCTACGGGGGAGCGGTGTTGCTCAATGATCTGGTGAGCCGTCTACTTTCACGCGAAGAATATCTCATATCTGTACATTGCTCAAGAAACGAAACTATAACCAAGTCCCCAAGTTGTACTACTCAGCGAGATAAGTGTAATGCGCAATAAGTCACACTTATCGCTACTTATGAGACCAGGGGAGAGTAAGAGAAACACCAATCAGTAAATTACCCTTGCTACTATTTGTCGGAGTGTTTACAATTGGATAATAATTAAGGATACAGTCAACGTGATGCTACAAATACTTTGAAGCACTTTTTGATTGATCAATTAGCCAAATTCTTTCTTCTAATAAATCAAATGCTTTGAAGCATTTGTATTATATTTGAGACTTTCACCACACCCTAATTTACACTTGCGTACTATTTTTACTTTACACACACAGATCATCGAGGACAGTTAAACTTCTCTCTTGAACGCCAGTTCATCGGCCGACATGTATATATATCGATCCGTATTTTATTCCGCGATATCACTCGTTCTCCTTTAAGACTTACCGACCTCGCGGGTTGCACGAACCGGCTACATGTCTAGCCGCATAAAAATTTTATTAATAGCAATACTTGCATTTTAATAAGTCCATATCGTTTCCTAACGTCCAGCACCTAGGAATATTTTATGAAAGATGAAAAAATATGAGATTAAGTAACCGAACTTGTGGTTCTAAAGTAGAAATAGCTTTACTTCTAACGTTTTACTTTATTTACAATATAACTCTTACGTAATGTACAACATAAACTTATTCTTCCGCAGTTAATCAATGTAATTAACAATTATAAGAATGAAATTGACACGAAAATTATACCCATAATGTAATACGCGCGATAATTGGCACCGTGATAACTGCATCATTTACTGTTAAGGTATAAATTATACCTTAAATGCCGATTATTTTCTCAGATAAATAAGCGGCATAATAAATGAGAATATTCTAATACTTTGCGCTCACTTATTATATATTCGAACACGTTCCATGTACGAAACAACATTATCACAAATCGTATTCAGCTCACGAGTCTCTGCATTTTCCTCTTCTTGGTAGCTTAACAATTTATACAGGCACTAATTAATACAGCACATTAATAGACCTCTTTACACATATTTCACAATTCCATGTTCAATATGATTAAGCAAAAAATACATAATTCAAAGAATATTAGAACATGGGTGAGAACAGAAGAGATCCACTGGTAACGTGATTCATATCGATCATTTCGCAAGAATTCATATCGATCGCTTCGCAAGAATTCATATCGCTCGCTTCGTAAGAATATTACCCTATGAAACCTTGATAACACGATGACTATTGGAAATTAGAAACTCTCCAGCGTGCAATCAGAAGTCTATCGTGCTTCGCTCATTCGTGATTATCTATCCACTTCCGGCTGATACAAAGGTTTATTGTAGATATTCATTATTGAAATATTTATAGATCGGATGCTACTATTGTATACGCTCATTAACTATAACAGATATTTTCCTAGCGGAACAAATTCTCTTTGATGGATAGACTACGTACGGAATGCGAGCTTTGTTATCAAACACAAAGCTTATCGAGTGAACTTCAATGATGCGTGCGAATCATGCAGTCGTCGTATGCCTTTACTCTTTAGAACGGAAATGCGAAGATGCGTAGCGACCGATAAGACAAATCGTGACGCGAAATTCACTCGTACGATAACACGGAATCTTTCCATTCTACCGATTAATCCGAGACGTTGCCATTACCGTCGTCGTATCGACCTTGGCACGATAATGACTCTTGGCGCAGTTTGACGCCTTAGTCTCGCAAGATAACGAGAATATTTGAATTATGATTAACCGACGCGCGGAAGTTAACTATCTTCTGTCTCTCGTCTTAACAACAGATAAGACACGCATTAGTTCCTACGCTTATTTTTCATGTAATATATTTATTCAAGTTGCTTGCATCCTTTGCATTCAGCATCTTCGCTCTTTCTTGTCAATGTTCGAATATATATCTCGTTTTATGTGTAAAATTTTTGAGGATTTCAAATAATTCGAACAGAGATTTACGTATATTACAAAATGACGAAAATGACGAAACCTGTTTTTGTTTATCAAGCATCTTTACGATAACGGAAAAGTTTTAGTCGCGCTGATGAAAGATCACCCGCGAAGAACCGATTTGCGTAACCTCATTGCAACACTCAATGTATTTAGATTGTATAATATCATGAGAAAATGACGTGCGACTTTTATGTTCTTAAGATACGTGACGTCAAACAGCCTATATCCAAGGGGGTGCTCGTCAGAACAATAAATTATCTGGAGACATCCAGTTCTTCAATTATCTGTATAGAGATATAACACCGAGTAAAAAATACTCATAGCAAAGGGCCTTCTTTCAATCAAAGAGTATTTTTATACAAGAAATATAATTAACTTAATTAAATATATTTAACTATATTTAGTTAATTTTATAACTTAATTAAAACTTAACAATGTTATAAATTATTTTCGATATAAATATATTTTCTCATTTCTCTTCTTCGTTTGCTATCTACCATTTAAATTTTTTTATAATGTTTTTAATATTTTCTGTTTTAAAACACTGATTTTTCTAAATAAATTAGTATTTATACACACATACGTTTTTCATCAAATGTTTTTATTTAAAAAATAACGCTATTATTCGAAAATAATTATTACGAAGTGTTGAATCGTTTTTATTATCTTATATTAAAATGAGTTATACAGAGTGAAATACCTAAAACAAATTACCGAAATATGTCAAAAATTGAAATCTGATATGAATAAAAATGTTTTAGCCAAAAATTATAAGATTTAAAAGGAGATCAATTATGGTAAAATTAATTTACTAATTTAATAAAATTAATTTTTCATAATTATATGTACAAGGCCCGATTGCACCAACGTTACTTTAATTTTAAGCGAACCTTAAAACTCTCTTACTTCTTGTCTCTTTTCGATTTTAAAACGAGAGAATTTTAAGTTTCGTTTAAAATCAACGTAATGTTGGTGCAACCGGACCTAAAGGTCATAGTCATTTTTTAAAATGAAATTATAATTAAATCTTTTAACGTAATAAAATTTCTCTAATTATGACGTGCTGTATATGTATAAGAGTATTACATATATATGCGATATAAATTAATTATCTACTTGGAATGAGACTTTACTCTAGATTAAACATTCATGATAATCAAATTATTATAATTAGTCGAAAGGATCATAAAAAATATTAAAATGAAAAAAAATTAACGTGAGTGAAATTCATGTAGTTATCTTTAACCTTTCAAAAATTAGCAGCAGAATGAAATATCATTTTCTGCTCTCTTCGAATACTTTTGAATAGTCAAAAAAGTCTTTTATCACGCCAACAAAAAATGGACTTAAAAATATATATAACTGAATTTTACAACTACTAATAGATACTTTGTATCTATTCTATGTTTTTACCTTCTTTCCTGTCATTTTTTTTTTCTATAAATAATTATGCTTAAAACTCGACGCGTAGTATATTTTATCTCAATTCATAAAGAGGTTGACAGTGACACCTTTTTTAAGGTCTCTCTGTTTATATTCTTTCTTTGTTGTGCGCAGTAATCTAATTATAGAATGGAATTGTTATCTAACAACCACGCGCAAGTAACGATGCTTACGCATTTACACAATCTTACACTTCTCGTCGTTCAATAATTTTTTTTTACTACTCTGTAAATATCAGTATGCGATTACGCAGTAAAATTTAACGATCCCTTTTTCATTCTACTTCTACATCTTTCTTTCTTTCTCTTTGTCAATCGCGTTATCGATCGTACTAAGTTCGCATATCATTTTGCGTCAAACCGCATAACGAGATTGATTGCATTTCTTTAGGAACGTGCAACGATATCGACAGAAACGAGATATCCAAGATTTCTGCAGATGAAAATAAGTTGATTAAATATAGAAGATTAAAAATAGAAGAAAAAAGAAGCGATGATTATTTTAATCGATTTAATTGCTAATTGGCCTAGTCAAGGAAAAAATAAAAAGTCAAACGAGTATATTTATACATATTGGATGTCCTAGAAATGTTATAAACGAAGTTACTTTCTGATCAACCTGTTAATGTTATTTCAGAATTATTATTATTATCGAAAATTAGTCTCTAAAAGATCGTCCACAATAGGAGTAATATGGTAGTAAGTTGTAAGCCATAAGAAATTAACCAATCATAATCGAATGTGAGGAGAATAATCGACTAATTGATCAATTTCTTGTAGTTTACAGCTTACTACACAATATTGCTCTCATTGTAGACGCATTGTAGCTAATTAAAACTAATTCGACAATAAGAAATTAACAATCATACTCGGCTATTTTCCTCACATTTGACTGCGATTGATCAATTTCTTGCTTACGACTTACGACCCTATTGTAGAATCGGCTTAATTTTAAGCAGAATCATTATTACACTTACGCGAATGTATTTAAGAAACATCATATTTATGTCTTATATAAGCGCATGCATTCGTATTGATTCGCAAGCTATGTATATTAATGAATGCACGTGCCAAAGATATAATTCTTTCATAGACGATTAACAGATAATATGTTAGCACAAAACGAGTTTTGTTACATTCTTACGAATATTGATAAAAATGCAAATGGCGCAATGACCGAATGTAATCAACAATATGAATTGATTGAACGATGTTTATTAATTATTTATTATCTTTCAACAAGTTGACAGATATACGATTAGAATATCTCATTAAAATCTTCGTGTATTTTGCGTCGAATCTAAATACTGTAAATGCTAAACGTGATGTTACGTGTTTATTGACAGATAATCATCTGATTCTAGGATTGTAATAAATTTATGCGTATAATGATAAGCCGATTTATGCGCTCGAACGATAACATCCGATTTTAAGATTTTAAGCATGCTTATGTGCTAAATGATTATTAATAAATAAATTCATAAATAAGATAGTATAATAAAAATTACTTGCAATTAAAATAAATTATTGTCAAGCGAAATTTAATTCGACGCCATAGTTTTTAAAATATTAATATTATATGTAGAAAGACTCATCCTCACATTTTTGGAGACGAAATATAAAAGTTCATGTAACGTGTTTAGCCAACGAATGGGATTTTACCTCCTGAAATACACACCACTAGCTTCCTTTTTTAACCGCTGCGCAAAATCTATTTTCTCATAACATGATTTGGTATAATACAAAGAATATCGTCATAACATTTTTATCGGACCAACTCATAGTTGAAACATTTGTATTGTCTAATGTACTTTGTCCCCAAGTTTCTTGTGCGAAGCATTATTTCAATGTCTTATTTTAATTGTTGCCAGTATAAAGCAATTATTTTTCAATTAATTTATGTGAGTTGTTACAAGCAATATTTTATCCTGGAATAGAATTTTCTACTTGTTAATCTTAACAAGTTGACATATTTCTTCGAAAGCATATTCATCAAACACACTCTATATCAATAAATCGTTTTTACATGCACAAATCTCTTTTAAATCGATTAGAGGTTCATTTTATCGCATTTATTAAGAATATAACATATGCATTGAATATAACAAGCCTAAATTAACATACGAGGTAATATACTCGTCAAACAAGAAAATTCAAGGAGAAATATTTCACTGACTGTTAACAGAATTAAGAATCATAGAGATAATAAAGTGTATAATGGAAATGATTACGAGAGTAATAAGTGACGTTATTTCGCACAGATGTGTGAAAATGAATGCACAGAGCCGGCCGGGTGGAAGAAGACAGAGATAAGAGAATAAGAGAGTTACGAAGAAAAAAAATCACAGATGCACGTGCTGGACTTACAATATGCCTTTTCTATACATGGAACACAACGCAACGAATATAAAATAAAATGAGACGGCCTTGTACACTAAATTTTATTAATGGAAAACTCGACAAATCTTATATTGCAAGTAGCATTCTTATGTCCGAGCAAAAATATTGTTGCTGCAAATAGTAAGTATACGAGTCTAACGTTTTTCAAATCTCACGAAGAATTTTCGTTCGTAAAGAGATATATCATTGAAATTGCATTACTTTTTTTTCCGGAATTTTTATCTGCGAAAGGTCCATCCAGAAAAAAATGAGAAAATTTTTACTTCTACGGTAAACGTGATTATGATACGTGTTACTTCATAGAGTGAATAACAACAACACTTGGTGCACATACATATTATAATGGTTGAAGCACTGGAATAACATCTTAAAACAAAGCGCACTAGATGTCACAAATTGTCTCTCAATTCTAAGTGATCTGGCAGGAATTTCGTCTATTGTTAGTCCTGATGTTTCACGATACATTTCCCAGTATTTTAACAATGTAAATGTCAAACTCATTCATTATACATTCCACAACGCTAAATCAGAATACCGGCAAAAATTTTCAAATAATTTTTAAATAAATAAATGTATCATATTTATCAAAATCGACAAAATATAGAGACCTTGAATTATCCTTATTTATCTTTATTTTTACAAAATGTGACACGTGCCAGATGTAGGCTA
>Ga0157362_1001192_pt1 | contig 10594 bp, 6 predicted proteins | sample AttlaeALBM3_FD_111480 | JGI IMG/M metagenome (GOLD analysis project Ga0157362, IMG submission 111480) | Fungus gardens microbial communities from leaf cutter ant in Ribeirão Preto, State of São Paulo, Brazil - Atta laevigata ALBM3 | ecosystem: Host-associated > Fungi > Mycelium > Unclassified ... | reverse complement strand
TCGTACGCTACCCGAAAGATGGGAGAAAGTAGTGGCCAGCGATGGACAGTACTTTGAATCATAAATGTATAACCAGTTTTTTACAATAAAGCCTCGAATTTCGGAAAAAAAACAGCGGAAGCAAAGTTGTACACCTAATATTTAAAAAACTGTGGATTCATATCTGTCATACTGTTAAAAGCAAAGACAAATCTGCTGTATAGAGAGTTCTTATCTTTACCCCGCAAAAAAAAACGCAATAAAATAATAAGTTTTAAGCCTTAAGGAATTGATCAATTTCTTAATGCTTAAGGTTTATTCCATTATATTTGCGGACTTATGCTTGCATTATAAATCTTTTAATAATATGTAAATCGTGTCTGACGCTCACCAACAATCAAACATAATCTTATCATGTGTATCTATGAGCCGTGAAGGACTGAAACTTACGACACATACAAAAACGTAAGACAGTAAAATGTAAGCAATAAGGAAATAATAAGGAAATAATAATATTGGATTTGCTACTGGTTTTATGATTTCTACTGTGATTAGCCAATTTGCTTACTGCTTACGTGCCTTATGTTTTTGTATATGCTTTATTTTGTATGTGCCTTAGGCTTTATAAGAGCTCGCGATAGTCGCGACTGAAATATTCTAAGGTGCCTCATTTGCTTTATTCTATCCCTCAGTCACTTTGAAAAAATATCTTATTTTGTTTACTAGAATATCGATAAAAATCAAATATTTCATCTTTATTAGACATGGATGTAAGAAAAAACACATAGCACAACAAAATGTTAATTATTTAATAATTTAATTATAAAATGCTTACGTATGCAAGACGAAATCTTTAGTATGAAGGCACAAAAAACATAAAACACTTCTAGATTAGATTAATGATTGCAACTGCGACAGCTACTACTTGATGGTCTGTGACTATACTGCCATTTCAAAAATTACAAATGTAATCTCAGAAAAGGACAGTTCATTTTTAATTTGTAAAGTTCAAAACTATTCCTGTACAAAACTGCCTCCTACTTATAAGATATAATTTGTAAACAGTTAACTGTAAATAAGTGGTGCTTTCTAGCAAGCGACAGTGTGATACAGTGATCATATCATTTTCGTTTAACATTAACAAACAACAATGTAATGATTCATTGTGTGTTACACTATATCATCTATGTCTCTTGCTGAAAAGCACTCTATGAACAATCCAGAAAATTAAAAATTACAAATGTAATCGTGTTTCGATTCTGAATTTAAGTCTTCCTCGTGCGAAAGTTAGGTATAAATTATTATGTAGTGTGTAATAATATGTTACATGTAATACATGTAAAATTATATAAGTTGCCAAATAATACTCTTGAGATTTTCATTGGCACTTTCCATACAAAAATTATTCATAACCCGTTTCGCGAATTAACTTCATTCCAAATCTATTCTTAGAATATCAATATTTCGTGAACATTGCAGTTCACTTCATTCAGAGCGGGGAGCAATCTAACTGAATATTTCTTTAATTCTTAATTATTCAATATCTACAAACTTTTTTTTTAGCACGACGTTGATATAAAGAAATTCCTATCCTTTAATATGAGTTTAATATACTTGAATAATACCTTTCTCTTCTGTTTTGTCGACATCGTTTTCATAAATGCAGTAAGTAAAAACTAGTACACACACACATAACACTAATCATTTTAGAAATATTTTTTATTGCCCGAAGATAAAAGATTTGATGTTATTTATATTAAGTATAATAAAAAATGGGTAGAGAAGTTTTCAATAAAATGATAAATGAACCATATTTGATCAAAGCATATCTCATTTAATAATATTTTTGTGAAATTTGATTGTGAATTTTTTGCTTGAACTTGTAATTAAAATTTACTGATAAAAAAAAATTACACAAAATAATTATTATATGCTAAGACTCGCCTTGACCGAGTATGGTTTTTATCATTTGTATTAAATATTAATGAATTATCACATACACAGTAGAAAACATTTAGTATTTCTTTAGTTATTTCTGTTAAAACGAATATTAAAATTTTTGTGTTGAATTTTTAACATATCCGAGTTTTAATTTAACATAATATGATGATATTATTTGAATATTTTGTTTTAAATAAAAATTTAACAGTGTTAAAATTTCTCAGTGTTAAAATAACACAATTTATAGGTAACTAAACAAATAACATAAAAATATTGTAATTTTAAAACAAATTCTAAAAATTAATGAATAAAATGTATATTGATTTAATATGTTACAAATATTTACTGAAGAAATATGTTCTGTACAACAAGTTACATATTTTATATGTAAAAAGATACAGACATTTTGTGTTATTTTTTTTCTTTATAACAATACTTAATTAACAAGACAATGTCGAAAAAGACGTGATTTTAATGACGGTGATGTTATGTGACTTAAGTGGGACATAATTATTACGTGATTTTAACCCTTATTGTACAAGATTTGATCTGGCCAACTCTGTCTCATCCGTCCAAATATGGGTCATTAGAATCCGTTCATTTTTTCACCTATTTAGAATTCAAAAAATCTCTAAAAATTCATCTACGTACTTGGGAATGTTTTCTACTTTTAACTTTCTAGAATAAATATTAAGTGTGAGAAAAAGTTCGTGGCGTTTTTTTAATGCCATCTAACGGGAAAAACGCCATGAACTTTTCCCATACCTAATATTTAAAAACTTTATTTTGAAAAATAATAAAATGTAGTATAATTTATAATTACCGAAAGACTAATAAGTTGGAAAAAAATGATTTTTTGCATGCATTTGATTTTAAAAAATTATAATTTTTCATAATAAATGAATATAAAAAAATGAATCGAGGGTTTTGTAGTTTAGATATGAAGTTTTGAAAAAAAAAAACTTTAAATTCTACAAAAAGTTGAATTATTTAAACACATAAATATGAGTAATTTTTACAAGAAACAAATAGAAAAAGTCGAGTTAAAATATACATTTTTTTTTATTTTGTTATAAAATAATGTTTAATGAAAATATTGTTTAATGAAAAAGAAATATAAAATGTAAATACTTAGATAATTATGTAAAAAAAGTAACTTGCCTCTATTATTTTATCTAAAAAATAAATAATTTTTTCAGAAAATTCTTATTTTTTACAAAAAGCACTTTGTATACTAATGTTACGTCCAATTCTTGGAAAAGTTTTAATTTTCGGATAGACGATGCAGAAGAGTGGAGAGGGTTCGAAGGACGCTTAGATTTTATTTCACAGGTATACCCGTAAAGGGATACACCTGAGAGGACGCACTTTTTATCTTGAATATGGATTAATGTCCTAAAGGGACGCTATAACATCTGTTTCTGACAAGCAGTGCGAATGTTGGTCCGAATTTTGAATCAAGGAACTTAATCCTTATAACTCGGGACCACGTGCGATCTCTGAAAAGCGATGAGAGGGAGTACGAGGTACTTTTAATTCTACAATAAATTGAAATTAATGCAGGTCATATTAACAATATTTTAGTTTATTATTAAACCAAAAATTACTTAGAATTACAATATTTTAAGGTAGTTGTATCTATATTTGCAACTATTGTCATTTTAACACATTATAAGAGTAATCTAGTATTCCTGAATAATTTTGTATTTTTAATTTATCTTATTGCAGTATTTAGTTCTATAAACTAATTACTATGAGCTATTTAATAAAAAGTTGTACATTATGAAACGCAGTTTCAAGTGAGTTAAAATTATTAATCGTAGATTTATTAATCGTAGATTTATTAATCGTAGATTTATTAATCGTATTAAATTATTAATCGTAGAATTATTAATTAGTTACAAAAGAGAAGTATACATGTTTTTCGCCAGAATATTAAACCATAGAGCGAGCATGAGTCTATAGTGCATGCATGCGTGCGTGCGTGTCCGCAAACGGAGATGCGATATAAAAATTAATTTATTTCATGAATTATGACGGAGAAAGGGAAGAAAAGATCATAAAAAAAATTAATGAGGATTAAATATGGGAAGGGAAAGCCGGATAGGAATACTGGAATACGAATTCCAGAAGATTGTCCAGCTGTGGCTCGTTTTTTTGAATCAAAATAATCGGGACCGATTATATAAGCTCCCTGCGGGAAAGGATTCAAGATGCGAGGGAAGCTGATAATAAAATATGTCTCCTGAATAGAATATATCTCCTGGATTTATGGTAATTGTTGCATGGAGGAGGAGGAGCGGGAAGTTTCTCCAGAATTTCCATGTTCGAAGAGGAACTTACAGGAAATGGTGGGCGAGGTGACGGAGAAATAGATTGGCTGGAGAAATTGTGAATTAGTAATGAAGTATTTGGAAAAATCTGCTCCGTCAAAGCATCTGAAAACGCTAATGACGGAGATCGAAGATGAGGAGAAGGAAGTATTGCCTCTAGTGCGTTTTGACGAGCCGGTCGAGCCGGAAAGATCGGCAGGGCCTGTGATCACAGAAGTGATGGAGATTGCGGCGGAAACGCGTCCTCGGCTTGGTCAACCCGATTCCGAAAATGATCTGAATTTTCAAGATACTCCTGGTACGCCTTGGTTCAGGAGTCTACGCGCCTCGCTCGAGATAGGCCCGACTTCTACGTCAACTTTGATACTGACGGGGGTGATTGGTTCAATTTTTCACTGAAAAATGATTTAGTTAGATTCCCGAAGTAAATTATTTGAAAGAAAGAATTTACTGTTTCCTGCAAGGAAACAATAAGTCCTTCTCCCTTCGTCCCTTGACGCTTGGAGCTTCAACAATCTGATCAGATTCTTTGTCGTTTGGGGATGAAAGATCTGGTCTCTAGCAGCAGTGATAGAACGGTCGCCTCACAGTTTGCGTACTGATGTTAATAATTTTCACCAAAAGTGTAACTATATAAAGTGTAACTATATAAAGCGAATTTTTTTCTTTTCCCTTGTGTCTCGCGATGTTACGATTTATATAGACAATTTTTTGTTGATAGTTTTTTGGTAGTCTGGTTGAGAAATCGAAGACTCAGGTTCGTAGGATTCTTCCATTTGATATGATTACCATAACTGGTCATTTGAAAGTTGCTTTTACGTTAGCTCCGCCCGCGCTAAGTTTTGATTTACTTCTATTCGCATTGGTGGTAGTACATCACCTTCCTAAAAGATTTCAGATTCATGGTCGTCCATTGGTGAGTTTCGTTACAGGAGGAAAAATTGTGAATTATCAGTTTCTTTTCTTCATCGTTACAAGTGAGAAAAATTCTACGTTTTATTAAACTATTCTCGCGTTGAGCGATGTGCAAATACCTCTGGATTTCTTGTAAGTCGCAGTTTAATTTTTCTGTGTTAATTTTTCTCAATACTGGAAGATGTCATTATTAAATTTATGATTCTGTCTTAAGTCTATGCGTGGGACTATTATCATTGAACCCACGTGATATCATGTGAGATGATTAAACATTTTATCTTCTTTCGAGTATCATATCGCGCTGTCACCCAAATTATCGCGGAGATCGTTTTGTGGCCGGCCTAGCATCTTGGTAACGCGGTGATTATTTGACGATTTTCTTTTCTACGATGCTCGAAAGAAGATTTAACACTTAATTTCCAATGCGTTAATGCTATAAAAATTTTTTTATAGCGCGGATAATCGCGGATTCTAAATAAACATAGTTTTTGGGATGGAAACTTTCCTCGGATTCGTATTATTGGTTGTATTTGTTTATCTCTTACTATTGAACGTGAGTTGAAGAAATCATGGAATCCACTGGACATAACACTAACATGGATCATTAGCATCTCACGCCAACTTAAATTGTATTCACAGGCAGATTGATGACCGGAGTCGCCTCGCCGTACACAGGTCTCTCCCATCACAACTTTTTTTACAGGGAGATAATAAGTCGGATTCATTGAGTTTGCGAGAAACTTGCACGAACAGGAATCACTAGTGATCCAACTTTGTACGATAAGGGTTAAATATTAAAATGTACGTCGTTAGCATTACGTTAAAAATCCGCATCACTGACATCTATACATACATGTAAATGTGATTTGTATGTTCAAATTTTGACATGAAATAGTGCAAACGTTGTTTCCATGAGATTTTATATACAATAATTTATTGATATTCGTTTATTTTTTTATTATTCTTTCTTAATAGAAAATGCGTATAGAACTGATTTAATGTATAGGATTATTTTTCTCTAAATCTTAAAATGAGCCCTTTCGATTTTGATAAAACTAGGCTCGATCATTTGAGCTTTTATGCATAGCATTTATGCATCAAATGATATATTAGGGCTACATTCCAAACAACATACTCTCCGAGGAAAATTTTACTCTACATATTGTAATATACATTACGTGTATATATGTATATACTACAGTAGCATTATAAATGTGTCAATTTAATATAAAATTGTTTTTAAATTGTTTCAAAGTATTACGCTTTTATTACGCTGTTAATTTTTTACATCACATTTGTTACTTTCTAATACATTCATCTTATGTTAATTTAACATAAAAATTTGGATGGATCGTTTGGGACATGTAAAATGTGTTAAATTTAACACAAAATTTTTTACTGAGTATCTATTTTTTTTATTAACAACATATTAACAACATATGTCAAATTTAGATAACATCGGGGACATTTTTTGAAGGGTTTGTGCTTATTGTATATCTATGTGGTGCATTAATACAGCTTTATATTCTGTGTTTCTGTGTTCATCAACTATTAGAATCGGTAAATTTTATTGTGAAAAGATTTTATTATTTTTTCCTTTCAATTACCTTAACAATTTTTATTGGGATAGAAGAAGTTTTTATATTATGAAAAATATTTGATACAAAAATATAGCTATTTTATAATTCTAAAAGTAACTGAAAGTGAAATACTATCAATAAATGTTATATGTGAGCATATTAAATTATGTAAATTGATAGTAATCGATATTTTTGATCTTTTGTGTGATCCTCTGAAAAATTTAGAGCAAAGAACTAACAGATAAAGCATTTCACGAAAAGTGGTATCAATTTGGACCATCCTTGAAACATATATTCAGAATGATTATGGTATCTAATAATTTAAAGATGAAATTGTCTATTTCTGAAAAATTTAATTTGTCTCTCTCTTCATTAGCGGTAAGATTAATATATATATTAATAGATCTTGGAGTACATATATTAAATATTAAATGGTATTAATATTTAATATTATCATCTACATATTAAATGCATGTTCTAACTATTATTCTACTATTATTGGCATGACATGATAACTTGATTCCTCAAAATCAAAGTAATTTTCGGAAGCATTTTTAACAAAAAAGGATGATAAAAATAATAAAAAAATTCTCCAGTTAACAGATACCAATATAACTAACAATTTCAAATAGAAAAAAATGGAGTGAACTTCGCTTCGCGTGAAAAGTCGTGTGTCCCAAAGCAGGGCAAAAAGTGAGATAAAAGCAGTCATGCGAATTTCAGCCCGCTTGCAGCACGATTAATGAAAAGGATATAGGCGCATAACGATACAGACACATAACGCATGCGCAAGTGTACATGGATATGGACTTTTCGTAGTGTGTCTTCTTATACTCTCTTCAAGCTATTAATCGTGCTGTAAGCGGGCTGGAATTCGCATCATTTGGTGAAAGTCACTTTGCATTGAAAGTCATACGTCTCGAAGCAAGAGAGGAGATAAGGTGGAAATCGCTTCGCTTGGGAAATCGTGCGTCCTTTGAGAAGAGAGGAGGATGGGATGGATATTGCTTCGCGTGGAGAATCATCCGCTCCTAAGAGGGGGAAAATAAAGTCGCTTCGGCCCGCAAGTAGAGGAATAGAGAATATTTTTACTATTGTTCTCGTGTTTTTTACTATGAATGCTTTCGAAAATGACTTTCATTTTAAGGGAGCAAAGTTATCGTGATCGCCTCTTGTTATAAGTTATTATTACTTTTAACTTTTTAACGAATTTATTTTTACAATTATTATTACTTTTAACAAATTTCGAGCTGTTACCTAGAGATACTAATACTTAAACATATTTTCAAATATCATTCTTAATTTTAAATGTTTTTTTTTAGATTTTAAAACAATCATATTCGATTGCTTTTAAAAGTAAAATGAATTGAATTGACATGGATCTTGATTGCATCGATATCTTGTACACATATTTAACAGGTAATGAAATTGATTATATGAATAATCACATATTATTGCTAAAATTTGTATTACCTGTTTCAAAACAAAACATTTTACAAAATAGAAATGAAAGACTATTACTGATAAACAGAAGACCTAAGTAGATATTATCCAAGTAGCATTTCAAAAAACATAAAGTTTCATTGTCAACATGCAATATACAGGAATATCAGAAGTTTATATAATTTTTCTTCAACTTTTTGATAAAATCAAATTACACCATTATATTTTAATGTGTGAATGAAAAACTTAAAGATTAATGGAAGATAACGTAATAATAATATATAGTTTTCTTTCCAAATAAGAAAACTTACTTTAAGCACAATGGAAATGTAGATTCATAGAACACTATTAGTACATTTTAATTTGTTGTAAGTTGCAGTTTTCTGTCTATTGAAGAATACGTAGAATAGCATTAGCACTGCGATTTTTTTGTTATTGGCAACTCTGTGACATACGTTGGCGCACAATTATTGTAATATATAATACCATAAGATATAATCATTGCTTTTCAAAGTGCATGTGTAGCTACAGGAAAACTACAGGTGATACTACTTACCCCTGTAATAAATGCAAGAAATTGTCCTACATTTAATATCTTTCTTAATGTCATTAAACTTATTAATTCCAATTTCTTCGCAATAAAACACAGAGCTGTTTCAAATAGTCCAGAGTATTTTATACTGTCGATGATATTAAGTTTCAATATATCTACACAATGATCACAGAAGAATGGTTAATAATTACGATGAATAGGCAGAATTATCGTTTTGTAGCATATAATGCATTAATAAAAATTGAATAATAGAACTATTTTATAGAAATGATGCAGATTCTGAGAATAGACAATGGATAGCCATCGATAGCAGTTTTGAAATGCTACTAGAAAACTCAGACGTTTATATTCTTAAAGGATTAATAGAAAAATTAGGCGTTTATATTGTAAAGAAAAACAGCGAAAGATAAAACAGAAATTAGTGCAGACTTAAGCAATCATTCTTATAAATTGCGATACCAAAATAATTTTGATTCATCGCAAAAAGACAATATCAAAAGCATGAACTTCCAAAATGTAAATCTGCTGAATAATAAAGCGAATGTTCTCAGGCAATCTATTATGTCGTCCGATAATTCACACGCTGATAAAAATTTTTCTCATAATTTCTCATAAAATCTTCCATAATTTCTCTTATAATTTTTTACATAAATAATTTCTCTGAAATTATGAAAAATTTTTCAGATTTTATAATATTTCTTTATATTTTTTTTCAACAACAAGGAATTGGAAATAACATAATTTCTCATAACAATACAATGAGAAATCATGAGTCATTTTTCAGATTTTCTATTTCATTTTTTTCTTCAATACGGAATGAAAAATATCATAATTTTTCATAACAATTCAATGAGAAATTATAAGACACTTTTCAGATTTTCAGATTTTTCTCATTTTTTTTCAGTAACAAGAAATAAGAAACAGTATAATCTTTTATAATTAAGAATTATAAAAAATTTTTTATATTTTTTAATATTTTCTTACTTTTTCGACAATAAGAAAAAGAAAACTTTATATTCTCTGAGGGCAATCCGATGAGAAATTACGAGAAAACGTTCAAATTTCCTAATATTTTCTCCTAATATTTTTTTAACGATAAGAAATCAGAAATTATATAATGGTAATAAATTTTAAGATATTTACGCCACTATATTTTTCGAAAAAATGAAAATTTTTCATAATTTCTTATGGGAGAGTTCTGAGAAAGTATGATATTCTTGATTCCTTGTTGAAAAAAATATGAGAAGATATAAGGAAATCTGAAAAATTTATCATAGTTTCTTATAGGATCCTTTTAAGAATTTATGAGATTTATAATTTTTTATTGTTGAAAAGAAATATGAAAAAATATTTTAAAAACTGGAAAATTTTTTATACTGTCACAATAGTAATTACTTACAAATCGTTAATATAAGAAATTATGTGAAATTTTGAGACGTGAGAAAAATTTTAATCGGGATATATAGACAAAGAGAGGAGTCATCTTAATATCGGATAAGGTACAATACCTATAATCTTGAGATCTTAGGTTCAAAATCAAGTAAATAAGAAAAAATTAAGATATACTATAAAATTGCAATTAACTAATAAAAATTGGGTCAGGTTTAGATATTCTTGAATTAGGTATTCTCTAAAAAAATAATTTTAAGGAAAAAGATTTTATAATATTCTTTTAAATTAATATTATTTTGAATAAATTTCTGGAAATAATTATGAGAAAAATTATCAGGTGTATGAAAATATAAAAAATGAAATATTTTGAATGAGAAAAGCAATTATTCTATGAGTATAAATGACCATCCACACACACACACACACACACACACACACACACACACACACACACACAC
>Ga0157362_1001191_pt1 | contig 10600 bp, 5 predicted proteins | sample AttlaeALBM3_FD_111480 | JGI IMG/M metagenome (GOLD analysis project Ga0157362, IMG submission 111480) | Fungus gardens microbial communities from leaf cutter ant in Ribeirão Preto, State of São Paulo, Brazil - Atta laevigata ALBM3 | ecosystem: Host-associated > Fungi > Mycelium > Unclassified ... | reverse complement strand
AGACGAAAGAGTGGCACTGTCTCGTGTTCCCTGAATATTACCTAGAACGATTTCCACGAGGGACCACCTGTAGGTCCCACCGACAAACCGCTAGCAAACCGCAAGACGCGGTAATTACGCCGGGGATCCTAAAAGTAAAGGCGCGCGCTGGGGACGAGAACGGAGAGAGGGGAGGGGGAGGGGAGAGAGACGCCGTTGGGCGAAACGGGAGGAAAAAAATACAAATCAAAAGAAAACGGCGAAACCACATAAAAAAGCACTTAAAGGAGAACGGGCGCAGGCGAGAGGAGGAAGAGACCGGAGGAAGCTGGATTCGAAAAAGATGAGGACGAGGCGGAGGTGGAGAAGGAAGAGTTGCGGGTGCACAGAGCGTGACAGTGGATGCAGGAGCACCTGCCTATTCTCGATGGAGATCTGCACTGGGTCGTGATTTATGGAAACAAAGAGTGGGTGGGGCGGAAAACACGGGACGCGCGGCGTCCCTGCCGTGTTTCACCATGAGTGATTTGAGAGTCGGGAGAGGTAAAGAAGTTGACGCTCGAAATATATATCTGATCTCGGAAAGTATCCTCGTAGAGACCCCCACCTGCTTTACGAATATACATACCAAAAATTATTTATACATAGTTATTATTTATATTATATTATAGTTTCTTCATAAAATATATCTCTCAACGCGAGTGAAAATCATGAAGAATCTTGAATGAAGACTCTCTCTTTAGGGTTGTTACAGAAAATGAATTTAAAAATTCCTTGATTTCTCCAGATTTTCCAAATGAAAATGGAAAATTTTCCTAACTAATATAAAATATGTAAAATTTAACATTTAGACTCAAGGATTGTAGGAAAGCTAATCTATGCATTATTAAAAATAATGCAAAAAAACTTAGTAGCATAGTAAAATTTTGCAAATTCAAGCCAGCAAAAAATAAATTAGTTTTGGAAAAAAGAGAGATCAAATAAAAATACTGAATAAAATATAAATTTTAATTATTTTGTTAAAATCGTTTAAAGCGCGCAAGTTTTGAATGTATGTGACTATAAACGTCAGATATAATATTTAAAAAATTACAACAATTCTTTGAAATAGGAGCAATTTAAGGAAATTGTGAGCAAATATCAAAATTTCAAACTTTTACATTTTGACTTTTCTCAATTTTCGAGGTCTGTAGCAACTCTGCTCTTATGATTAGTTAAAAATGAAATAGAAAATGATATATATTTGAATAAAAATGCGATACTTGAATAAAAATTGGAACGCAGGAATGCACAATAAAACTTATAAAAGCGACATGAAAAAGTTAAAAATCCCACATAAGGTGATGCGACGATGTTACGATCCACTGCTTATTGTAATGATAATCATCAAGAGAAATCAATACCCAAATTCTGTGGAGTAAAGATAGATTTTAGAGATAACGAATAAAATCGTGGAAATCGTCTCGTAAATCCGGCTACAACAGCCACATCAGATAATTTACGTATCATCCTTACCCTGCCACGCAACGCATACTAAATTATTAATACGCCTATTATTCGCAGACATCGAAAGTATCAAAGGAAAGCATAAAATTAAGAACGTATCCGATAGAGGGTCACGCAGGGTCGACTCCGATGAAATTTACAATCCGTTTAGGCAATACGTACATCCTGCGAGTAACCCTTCTCTAGCTGCGTAAAGTCTCGGTAATTAGCCATCAGTCTCCCCCGTTGCTTGCCTCTCTCACGTATAAATTCGAAGCTTTATTTATTTCGCCGCGCCGGAGAATAAATCTCTCGTCACCGCGCTCGAATCTCCGTGCTCGCTGCAAACGACTCACACGGACCGTCTACTGACGTTCGACGTAGCTTTTTCATCGACGAATAGCCGGAACGTAATAATCGTTAATAACCGTCTTTGCGGCAGCAGGACTGCCGCTAAGTATCAACGCGTGGGCGAGGAGACTCGGAACGGCCCACGGCAGGTTGCAGCGTCAGGGCCCAAGCCATTCTGAATCCAGATGAACCTAAATATATTCGCCGTTGCATTAAGGAACTATACTACTACCTACTTCTCGCGATCCATCGTAGATTATTACATATTATTGAACAAACAGGAATTAGAAATATACCATATACGATATCAAATCTCAAACGCTTTAGAAAGTTCCGTGTACGTACTGTATCATCATCGGGATGATGCCCGAGGGGATGTTGTCCCAGAATAAATTGCTCTCTCACCTCCGTCCGTCTTTATGCCGTCGCCTCGTAAATCGCAACTTAGGCCCTTCGCACGCAATTGCGTGGCACGCGAAGTAATGTCCGGTCGTGTCGCGGATCGGTCGCGCCCACGCCGAGTATATGAGGACATTAACGTAACAACTGGACCGAAGAAGCTGTAAAACAGCGTTACGTGGCATAGCCAGCACGCCGCGGCTCTTCATCCTCCTTCTCACGTCCCTTGTGGCTGCCCCGAGGTTCTATCGTCACGGCTCTCATTCTCATCCTGCTCTCGCTCGCCGATTCCTCCCCACGCGCTCGTAGTTTCTCCTCGAGACCGGCACGAGCGCGTACTTCCTCTGTACTTACGACCGTCCTCGAGTAGTTTTATTTTGTCTGGCCGCGTGGGCGGGAAGCGGGAACTTAGGGACCATCTCCATTCGTCGATCACTCTCCTTCCTCGTTTCTTTTTCTCTCTTACCTCTATGATACGTCCCTTGCATTCGAACTCTCGCGAGACTATTTTTCTCGTCAGCGAAAAATATGAAATTTTATGACGATCTGGCGCACTAAAATTGGACGCAGTGTCGATTGCAGAGACACGAGATCGCGTCGAGAAACCAGAGAAGGCGCACTTTTTATCAGAGATCACATCTCGCGGCAATAAAATAAGATTATGTCGTCAGCATCATCATCGTCGGACACGAGCGAGTATTTCAGCGCGCACGTGATATGGCGCCATATCGAAAGGCGCGCGGGAAAGTTTAATGCTCGACGTTAATAAATGGATGTATATATAGATGACGGCGATAACAATCTCGGTTCGAAGCCCGTCCGGAGCACACGACAAGATTTACGTAAGAGCGCGTGTCGCTCTTAAGATTAACAATGCGTCAGTTTCTCGTCTGTCCGCGGCGCGAAGCTTGCGTGCATACGCTCAATTTTATACCGCGACTTCACGCGCATTTACGCGCCGTCCGTGACAGAAAATAGACTTTAGCTCTACCGGCTGCGTTCGTGTCGGTCGCAGACGTATAAAGTTTTACATCGTAGGTATATGAAACATCGAATGTATAACTCAATAGGAAACATTGACATTCCGATCTGCGTGGGCGCGAGGAATTACACGTGGCGGTCCGCACGATATATTTTATGTCCGCGGCCATTATGCGATCTTCTTAGAGCTAAATTATCCGAGTACGAGGCACCGCTGCGAAGAGATCAACGACGGGATCATAGAAGCCAGGCGCTGACGGTAATGTGGCGCCGTATATTCCGAGGAACGCTCTCGGCAGCGTGCGAGCTGACTGTCCGAACAGCGGCATGTGCTTTATGAAGACTACGCGGGTCTTATATCATAATAATGCAACATGTCCTGACACACGTGCGCGCCCCCGAGTCTTTCACGATTATATCCTTATGTATCCAATGCGACCTCTGCTCGAGACGGCAAAGAAATCCCGATGCAATATCACTGTTCACTATTAAAATCCTGCAAACCATCTTTTATCGCAGTTTCAAATTTATTTTTAACTAACTATTATTAATATATTTTTCTGTTATTAATAATATTCGCAATAAAAATACGCACAATAAAGATACGTGGTCTTCATATCTTTATATTTGGATGAGTTTTGAGTTGTTCTTACGCGACGCCCGTCCACGATAACGAAGGGTCTGTCTCAAGTATACTCTCTGAGGATACCACTCAAAGGTTAAAGAACGTTTTAAGTTCTCGTTCGAGAGGAGCCCACGATCTCTCCTCGCAGTGCGTTATTTTTTTGTCGCTCTGTTCGGGCAGACAAAAGCCACTTCGAGAAAGAGAGAGGCAAAGAAGGAGACTCTTTGCTCTCGCGTGGGCCCGGAGGCGAGGGCACCAGTTTGGTTTTCGGGCAGCGAGAGGAGTGTGCCTCTCGTGGACCGAAAGGCCACCTGCCCTACTGCGGACCCCCTTCATTTTTACGTTCACTTTATTAGCTATTATTATACGCATGCTTTGGCTCCACAGTCTCACGAGAACCGCCCGCGCCTGTTTAGAAATATTTCATGAGACGTTTTCGACTTAGCTCGACGCCGGGAGTTCGTTAATCCTTCGACGTAGCCTAAACAACTCGAGGACCCATGATTTCAGAGTAATTTGACTGATCGACATTCGAGGACCATATAAGTCCTCGATAAAAGACCTTTAAACCATCCGCGTTGACTAAACTTTTGTAAAAACCTACAGTTACATTGTCGAGATTTGTATTAGATTTATCTTTAAGAACATCCGGTGGCATTGCTCTCAATACACATGAATCGAATTAATCAATATCGAGAACAATCATAATGCTGAGTTCATCGAACTCTACTGTATTAAAAAAGCGATTAGACATAATTATTTACATTCCAGAGATCTTCGATAAACAGGTGATTATACGTGATGTTGTTACCGTGAATGTCTTTGAACGCGGAAGCAACCTGTTCATACTGACAAGATAAGAAACGTTTCATTAAAGATATTTTTAATCTTGTTGTATCTATCGATGTATTATGATAAAAAGAAGTTAAGAAATAACTAAATTAATGAAAAAAGAAACCGTAAAAAAAATATCTTTTTACTCAATCTTATTACATATTCAAGAAAATATTTAAAAAAAACAAAGTACTTTTTTCACTTTACTGTACATGAATGCTAATTATATATTACTTTAAAGAGTATTAAAAATTTTTATGTTTCCGCTTTAACATAATTATCAATCATATTTCGAAAAATCGTGATGGACATCTTAATTGGTTAGCCATGGGCAAACTTTCTAAACTTATAATGGAACGATATATCTACCGTGATAGCTTCTGAGAATTTTATCGAATACAAAGAGGCAGCGATTTTACAAGAAAAATATATTGCTTGACCCTTAATATCTAACTTGAAACTTTGTAACGAAATGTAATATTGGCGTATCTTCCACAAATGTTGCGTATTCGTGCCTAAAAAATTATTACCTTTTGTAATAATCAACAAAATCGCAAATATTTTATTCGATGGCTAATTTCAGCGAAACCTCTCTGCTCCATTTTCGAGAAGAAATTATTACGTTTGCACATAGAAGAGAGTGAAAGAACTCTGTAAACACTTAAGGGAAAAATTAAATAAAATCAAAGATTACATTTAACAATTAATATGAGTCTGTTTAAAAAATACTTGATTTTAAAAACTATAAATAGATTTTAAAAACTATAATAATTGCATTCATATATTATCAATATAAATGGTAATTTTAAACAAAAAACAAATTTTTTATTCAGAATTACCAGCCACCATATTGAATAAATTTTGTTCTTTACTTAAAATTATAATTTAATAATTAGACAATAGTTAATTATTAATTAAAAATCAAATATCCTTTAAATAAATATTTTTATAATTGATAAGTAATCGTCGGCTTTATTTAACTTTTCCCTTAGGTATTCGCAATTCCTCCTCTCTACATCAAAATCAAAAACATGTAATAGTCTTTATTTTAAACGGCATGTGCATTCTATGTATCTATATCGCGGTACTAAGCATACATTACTGAATGCAAGAAATGAGAAGTTATGTGACTACTCTAATATACTGTAATAGTATCCACTCGTGTTTACCCCGTGTTCATAATTCCCCCACTCTCCCCTATCTCATGACATGAGAACGTTGAAAACATTCCTCTGCACACATATAATCTAATTTTTTCTGTGATCTCAAATTTTTACTAACGAAAACATTTATGCTTAAGGAACTTTAATTAAAGTTATTACTTATTTGCTCTCTTGAAAAACTGAGTCATAAGAAATTTGCAGCAATTTATGAATCATATTTACACTTTGACGGTTGGTAATTAAATATCAGGTTGTTAAATACTGAAAATGATTTACATTTAACTTTTAGTACTTCCGCAAAATCCTATACAAGAAGCAATGACGAGCGTTTAAGTTATGCGTGTGGTTTGCATATTTCCGTTCACAAACGAAACGTGGTCTGGCGATGTCCTTAACGGGGCACGTGCGTGTTCGCACGATATGCACGCACGACGTACGCGTTGTCGCAGTTGCACGCGTAATGAAAGAAAACGAGTACGCGAAAGGAAAGACGTTAAACACGATAATCGGCGATTTATCGCTGTTTTCGCCACTCTCGGAATTCGATTCTCGACCGGTGCGGTGTGTTTAAAAACACGTTTATATTCGCACCGACTGTTCGTCATGAATTAAATCGGCGCGATCGGGGAAAAAGGAACGCGGCCGGGAGACTAATAAAACCTGATATAAAACGACTAGAGGGACTTCGTAATCGGGCCGCCATTTCTGCCATTGTGCCGCGATAATAATACGCGACCTGTTCCCAACGGCGTTTTCAATCCAACTCAATGCCTTAGCGTCGACACGGCTTTCAGGAAAGCCGCGCGGCGACTTTTAGAGAGGCGTGGCGCATCCAGCGAGCGAATATTTCGATAATGCCGATCTCACGCCTTCGTGAACGATCACGATTACACAAAGTTACTCCGTACATATCACCGCGCGTAATGATAATGCATGGATACTACATGTCACATGGACTATCGTACTTAATTTCCTCTTAATGTGACCATTACAGATTTTTTTTTTTCAAGTGTTAAGCGTAGCCATGAATTCGAGAAGCATGGTAAGAAAAACAAGATTGTTCTTTACTTGACGTCCCTCCCTTCCAGGTTATTCCTTTTCGTCTGAGGTGAAAAGAAAGGAAGGTGCAATCTCAGGTCGCGACAGGGTGCCGAGATAGAGGCAATCTACAAACACGAATTGGCCATTTGGCGGGCGTGGTGACGCATATGCGCGCGCGGCATAATTTGCTTTGGTACCGTAGGCCCGCTTTTTCTCCCGGATGGTGATTCGTTCCTGTGGTAATGCGCAACATTGGTATTCTATTCGTAACTCCGCAACTTCATCAACATGCGCGAATAATTACTCCTAATAGCATTAACATATAATCCGCATTTTTTACCAAACTGCATTTTTCTTATTGGTATAGCAAAATTTACTATTTAATATAACTTATGTTTTAATATTTTTTTCGCTCTCTTTCATTCGATCAACAGTCGCTTTTGTCGCGTCTATTATTGTATGATTTTTTTATATATATTTAAAAAACGGAAATAAAAATAAAACAACTTAATATCTTAAAATTAAATACTTCTTTTTTTAATTATATATAAGTGTATATTCATATCACATTCAATACAGTTTTAATAGTATTATTAATGTTATTATTAATCGTAATAATATTTGAAAAAAGCAAAATTATTTTCTTGCAATCTAATTTTCAAAGCAGTGAAGCGAAGCTTAAACAACATATAAAAAGAATAGAAAGAACTGAAAATTTTAAGACGAGCCTATTTAATTAAAGAATATAAATAAAAATAATTTTAGCTTTCAATATCCTGCTCCATTTATCTATCAAATATTTATTTTAATTTAAATCTTATCAAACATATAAATCATGTTACTATTATTCTTCTTAATTTAGATGTATCTTGTTTTCACTTTTCCTCAAATATTACATAAGTGTTATATTATTATTCAAAAAAAGATGAATACATGGATATATATAATATGTAAATGTGTAAGTCCGCATATTGAGCTCAGGTTCGTTCGTGGGTTCACCAAATGACTGTGCGGATCAGTCATCCCTGCGGGAAAGGTAGGCAATTATGTTGGTATTTACTGCCGCGACTTCTTCAGAGAAGCCATTGTGCTCGCGCCAGCATTTGCATCCCCCGCAAGCAAACACAACTGTCGATTGTTTTAATGGCCGCTCCCGCGGGCCTTAGCCCATAAACTTCATTGTTTAGGCACGCCTTTTTGGGTAGTCGACCACAACGTGGAAACCGGCAATAAGAGAATGTATAGTCCCCAACCTCGCCAAAACTACAACGCGTCATACCGTAATAAAACGTGCATTTTAAGATAAATAGATTCTCCTTTCTTAGAAACAAGTACATATTTTACGTGTCATAGTTCACACTTGGAGATTTTGAATATTCAGACTTCAATCTCAAAGAAGAAAAATGTAAAGTATGCTCGTATAACATTCAGACTTCAATCTCGAAGAAGAAAAATGCAAAGTATGCAGCTCATGAAAATTTCCGTTTAATATTCGAACCTGCTGCGTGCGGAGCATTCGATTTTGAAGAGGGTTAGAACGAAATGAATTTCCATTCTGCTTGGATGAGAACTTATGGGAGTGTCCTGATGGGAAAGTCGTTAATTTGAAATAAATTTAAAACTTTATGTTTCGTGTGAGGTTTCTCGACCACCCTGCTACAAAAGATCTTGTTGATTTACTTCATAAGAAATTTTTAAATACTTCTTTTCTGACACAGAGTATATATTAATATTTTCCTAAATACATACGAACTATTTTTGAGAATTAGCTCGACTACTAGAGTCAGTTTATTACAGCGTGCGTGTATAACAGTCATTCAATTATCTTGGCTAAGGAGCACATAGTTTATCGTTATAATGTACAGAATTCCTTTTATTGCAACTCATCGAAGGCCTTCATCGGGACGTCTTTCGTCGAAACGCGCGCCTCGCGTGCATCGTGCAGCTTATTAAGAAATCAACAATAAGCTCTCTTACAATCGATAAATTAAGCCAATAACATACGCCGCGTGTTGCGCGAGGCAACTTGCAGCAAGCATTCACGATATAGAGAATTAAATTAAATAGCATAATTAAACAGCAGTTTGTACTCGCTGTTCTTAGCTGCACTAGGGCCACTAGGGTAATTATCCCCAGGGTTTTAATCTACAGAAACCGGGGATAATTCATATGATTTAGCGTGCGGCAGGCGCCACAGGGTGTCCTATTGCCCTCCCGCCGCTTGAATGGTCCTGAAGAATCGTGTAACTCAAAAACTCGTAAGGTGGCGCGCATTTCAAACACAAATACATCACTGGCTGCAATTCACCTACGCAATACACGGAATAGAAGTCTCACCAACTCTGACAATGAGAAATAGGAGATCGAGTAAGGAACAAACGAGTAAGAGGAGTGGCGCCAAAGCTGACGAATTCAATGAGTATTTCATGTTGTCTTCTGTCGATTTGATCGATGAGCCGCTCTCGGAAATCAGAATCCGAGCTACGCCTTTATCTCATCTCGGAGAATGGTCCATTTTCATGGACCAAGCACACTTCCTGTTCAGTTAAGTGGACCAGGGTCTGATAATTGTCGAATGGTCGAATGTTTTCGAAAGAGATAGGAATAAAATGAGCTATAAAAAAAATGTTTTCTGTGTTTTCGTTCATTTAATTTGCGAAATTATCTCGACATTTCAATCGAGGAACGGCAGATAAAATTTACTGAAGCGTACTCTCACTAGTCGTCTGTGACTAATTATGATAATGATGTATTATAAGTGAACAAAAAGATTACGCCAGCAATTAAGAGATATTACATGAATGGTAGTCAAAGTTTTTCTTTTGGTTTGGCTACACCGAAACTCGACTGAGCTTACACATATGGTTTAACAAAAAATAGGAGCGTACATCTTTCTTAGACTGGAGAGAGTGAGCCTGTGCTATCCTCATTAACGTGAGGTTCCCTGATGAGGCGTTCGACGCTCTTAAGACCCGAACTCGGTGATGCATTGTCCCGGGAATTAGTTCCCGCGTGTATACATGGATACAAGAATCTCAACCCCCGCGGCCCCGTGCAGATCGCCCGTAAGAGAGAGAGAGAGAGAGAGAGAGAGAGAAAGAGAGAGAGCGGGGAACCTTGTGCACCCGCAGTCGATCACTTTAATCGATTTCGCTCGAGTCGGCGCAAGAACCGAACGGATCGTTAGATCGGTCTGATGAATGGCTGAATTATCGGCGCGGAACCGCCAATGAATATCGTTAATGAGGGTGGCGCGTTTCACGACGGAGGGTTCGCATAAATTTATGGTGGCTGCCCAGGCTTCTCCATCAAAATTTTATTATTTGCATTGTTTTTTTTTCTCCGTATGGAAAACAGGGATCTCTCGCGCGTGGAGAATGCAAGATACTTAATTAATCGTCATAATTTCCAGACATTAACTCATCCGATGATTTAACTTGAATTTTGGTACTTTCAGGTATCTCCCTAAACTTTCGACGGAATTCTCAGGTCGATACGAAAGATTTCGATGTCGCTTCTTCGGTGGTCGCGAAATGATCGCCACAGTTTTTCGGCACATCCTTGAGTAAAGCGAAGACCGATGCTTCCTAATTAAATTCTATTGTTCTGCGGCAACTGAGAGGGACAAAAGCCAGTAAGTGGAACGCCCCGGTAAAATGGAGCGTGAAACTGAAACAATAGATAGAAAAAGTTCGGTCGCTTTCAGCAGGAAACATCGCCGGCTGTCGTTTTCCGGGAGGTT
>Ga0157362_1001190_pt1 | contig 10602 bp, 5 predicted proteins | sample AttlaeALBM3_FD_111480 | JGI IMG/M metagenome (GOLD analysis project Ga0157362, IMG submission 111480) | Fungus gardens microbial communities from leaf cutter ant in Ribeirão Preto, State of São Paulo, Brazil - Atta laevigata ALBM3 | ecosystem: Host-associated > Fungi > Mycelium > Unclassified ... | reverse complement strand
GCTTATATATATATATTTTTTTTATATGTAGATTCTTTTTTATGTATATTATATATATATATATATATATATATATAGTGTCTCACAATATATATATATATACAACATTATTTTTAAAATATTATTTTATCGAATTAAAATAATTTTTTGAGATTCTCATAATCAAGTAGCATTTTTATAGATTTTTTGTGTTTTAGAATATATAAAATTCTAGTTATAACTATAATCAAATTAACATAAAATAACATAAAACTAAAAACTCTTTAAATAAGAATAACTTCAAATGTCAACAATGTATAATAGTAAGATTGTATTTTTTCTGCACACATTAATTATTATGTCTGAGATTTATCTACTTTTTATTTATTTTTCAAATAAAATAATGATTTTCCTTTAAACGATACACGATTCTCGCAAGATTCCTTGATGATCTTTTTGGAGTTTCATATGGCGTACCGTCCTCGCGGCAGGTTGATCGAATCAGCAAGACCGGAATTTTTTCGCGGTAAACGTAACACGATAGCTCTACGCTACGTCCAGATCCAATACCGCGCCAGACACTAGAAAGAAAAAGGGAGAAGCGTAGAGAATGCCGGTATGATCTGACGACTAAAAAAAATGTAGGAAAATAGAGAGAAAAATGAGTAGTGAACGGATAGTGAGAATTCGATGAAAGTAATTGTAAACTTCACAAAAAGATAGAAACATGAAAAATTAATTTCACCCTTCTAAATAACAGAATGTCACATCGGCGATACGATTTTCGTTCTTTCTTCAAGAAAGAAAGTCAAATCGTGATCTAGCTTATTAAGAATTAATAACGTCACGATGAAAGAGCGATTAAGTTAATTAGCCGAGTTCACACTTCGTCCAGTTCGGATTTCTTTTCTAGCAATACAGAAAGAAACGGCGTATCTTTCTTCGCGCGAAGAACGCGACTCTATTTTTGGATTAAAGAGAGTTACGATGCAAACGTACTCAGCCAGAAGGGTGAGTGAGCTTGGGATTAATCTCGTCGTGATGGCGAAGGAACTCCCGGATCCGGGAGTTTATAAGTGCGACTGCGGCTGACAGTTATTAGAGACAGTTATGGGGGTGCCTTTCGGCGAAAATGCGAGCATATCCCGCGGCCTCCTTATTCGCGGCATTTATTTTATTTCAGTCCTTTCGAATGATATCGAGTCAGTGTCCTCATAGAGATAGAGTGCACGTTCTCGTGTAGAAAATTACTATCCTCTCTGTGCCCAACACTCGGTGCCAAAAGCGATTTAGTCAATAACGCCGGAATCATCCTGATAGCTCCTGACGGCCAACGAGCAGATTGAAAACAATGTCGTTTCCGCGCATATCGCTTGGTCGTTATTCCATCGGAAAATCCTTGAAGAAACGATATCGAACGAAATGTCCTTAAGTTAAACATGCTAAATGAATTTTTGTCGAACGAGACATTCGTCTGTTGTGTTTCTTTTTTTGCGCGATTCTGAAGAATTATATACAGTCTTGGCCAAAATTATTAGGCACGTTGTAACTATTATTTGAAGTTCTAGTTAAAAAATATGATACGAATTTAGACCGATGAGAATAAAATACGATATAATTAAATACGAAAATTCCTACGTTCAGACAGGATCTTAGTGCTTCGATATTTCTGAATTTATATATATATATATATCTGATTCTGCATATTGCGCGCCGAAATCTTTCTCAGTTTTGAAACACCATCATGAATAGGACCAGAGTATTGATACAGAGAGTAATAATATTATTTTGTTAAATTGACAAGAAATTTAATAATTTGTTAATAGTTATATTTATAAAAATATTTATAAAATATTAATAGTTAGTGTTAATAAAAATCTTAAAATCTGCGAATAATTTATTGTGAAAAATATTGCCTTAAATCAAGCTTTGAACTCCCCATTTTCTTTAGTTAAAAGGTTGATTTATGACATTTGTTGTAAATTATTCCTTGTTTCAAGAACTCTTTGAACTTATACATAATGTCGGTAATTGCAATAGATGATAATATAGATAAAAGAATTCTAAATAAATGAATAAAATATAGATGCCTAATATTTTTGGCCAAGGCTGTACATTGTAAAATATTTAAATTTAAAGAATTGATACATTGTAATTATTATAAATGTTGACACAATGTCGAAAACAGCTTTTTCTTACACAAAATCGAGTTTTTTGGAAACTCTAAATTGCAATCATGTCCCAAGCAGAAATACGTCATATAAAAAAATACATTTCTGTAATCGCGAAGATAATTCGCTGATTCAGAAGTTAAACAATCAATCTCATTCTAACCTGATGATAGAAAGAGAAATCTATATCTAACCCCGCGACGTTATTCTAATTCTATCTCCAAGCCGAATAATGGCTTCAGTTATAAACAACTGAGTAATCAGTAAGTTTATGTCTATTCCAATATCGTATAAGATTAGCGTGATAGAAACGAGAAATGTTTAGTTAATCAATCAGAACAAAATTCATACAGAAAAAAAACTGCCGAGAGCGTACGTGCGTATATTGGAATTTTAACTTTTATTTTTCCGGAAAATAACCACATGAAAAAAAATTGCTAAAGCTAGATGCAATCTCATCGAAAAAGTTTGCTAATATTTATAATTCTGTATACAAACTGAAATTGCTCAAAATGGGTTATTTTACTTGCTGTCGTTATAAGCTCGAAAACATTGCGAAAAAAAACGATATCGAAATTGCGCAAAAAAAATTATTTTATTATATTTTTTGTTTTTAAAGTGGAAAAATTATATTAATATTTCGAGAACATTTCGAGAATATGTGTTTTTATGCAAAGTATTATTTCGAGAGAAACAACTGACTATGTATTAAAATTAAAAGAAATTCTTCATGTGGCTGGAATAGATGAAACGAAAGTGTGGCAACTCGACACGAGGTGGAGACACAAGCCGATGCACAAAGATGCGTTTGCATCTCTTCGCGCTTTAAAGAAACGTAAAAGGAAACTTCTCTCAAAAAAGTTGTTTCATAAATTTTTATAAATTATTCTGTTAGTTTCTATAAAATGTTTTTATGAAAAGTTATTTTACATAAAGCTGTTAATACATCATTTGATTACACAATTTCGTGGTATATTTTTTTTCACAAAAGAAATATGATTAGACATAAAGAACCATCTTGACCGACTGTGACTTTTTCACTTATCTGTGTTTATATTTCGTATTATAAAATATCAATTAAAACGAGGAATTCTCTTTATTTCATCATCACTTTATCTCCCTAATTGCGAACCTAATATTTTCTGGAACACCCAGTATAGTGTGTTAAGGTTCTGCTAATTCACGTCTACTCGGATTAATGTTCGTACGGACGAAATTGCTGAAATTTCCCGTATATTCGCTATACCGCGTAATTCACTGCGAATTTCATGCTAGCTATTTCTGCATTTATATACCGTATACCATAGCTGAACAGGGCTGTATCAAGAACGATCTAGCCATGTAACCGACACGTGAAATACGACGATAGAAGAGAATATAACTCTTTCTCACTATCTTATTTTATCTTGCATATATGATATTTTGAATCTACAGTCATTTATGTAATGTTGAAAATTATATATCTCTCGTCGAGAGAGGATATAAGATCATTATTATCAAAACTCAAGTAACGGCCAACTTTTATTTTACATATGCATGAATTTTTATAAAGAAGGAATAATTGAATATAAAATAATGAAATATAATAATTAAATTGAATAATATTTCTATATTGAATTCGCTGGTTACACTTCATCGCTAATTTTCTTTCGAATATCTAGAATTTATGTATTTATTATCGCAATTAAAACTTTTTCTCGCTGAGTAGAAATGAAATTAGAATAAACAGTTTTTAGTGGAAACTGACGAATGATTCCACGTCGTTTCATTCCTGTGGCTGGTGAAATGTTGCGGACTTCCTCGTCGCAGATTCCACTTAAACCGAGTTTACGACGGGCGGGAGCCAGCAACGTTTACCCGATGGACACACGAGCTCGGGCTTTATCACTCGTTAAGCCCATCGCGATTAGTGTTCTCGGTCCGGCCGGTCGTCCGCTCGCTTTTCCTCCTCTTCCTTCTCTTTCTAGACTAGAGGAAGTACTTTTACGACCGGGGTGAAGAGAGAGTCCGCGAATAATGGGCGATTCCTACGACAGCGAGACGCGTTTCGGGTAACCGGAAGTTCCGATACGAGCGCGCGTTAATGCGATGTCGCGCGTGATAAAAGTTCTTCATCTCTCGTCGCATGCCTCACGTTTCATGGACTCGTATTCGTGCTTATTATCGAGATATAGTGTGTCGAAAATGTAGAATAAACGATATAATTATTCACTGAGAGAAGTGAGCAGTTTGTTATACGAATAAAAAAGAGATGACAAATATGTGATGATTTGATTGGAAAATGATCAGTTAGTATTGCGAATAATTTCTCATTATCTGTTAATGTAACAAATAATATACGATTTACGATATAAATCAAAATAATTAGTTTACTAATTTTATTGCTAGCCAATAAAAGACTATCAAAAAATAGGTTAGATTTTACATAAATTACTTCTATTACTTATAAATGATTGGAATAGCAGACTAGCAGCAATCACAACAAATTAAATCAATATAATTTATTGTCTATATCTATTTATTGTTTATATCAAATTATTTGTTAAAGTTACTGCTGTATGGTTTCTTAAATTAACGAAATCCTTTTTCTTCGTGCTGATCATTAAATAATATTGTATGTTATTTTCCTTGAAATTTTTATGCGCTTTCTGATATAAAAACAAAAAAAAAATGACTAAAATTCTTTATGCATGTACGCATTTTTTTATTAATACGCTGCAAATTCTCAATCTCTGAAACTAAATTAACTTCGTAAATACATTTAATTCATTTTTATTTTTAATGTATGCACAGGTTTTCAACAAGTTTGAAGATAAATAAAAAAATTCTTATTATAAGGTCTGTTCGTGTTTATATTTTTTGTATTTTAGAGAATTTTTCTTTATTTTTTCTCTTTTCAACTTATATATTTATCTCGTTTTAAGAGCAAAAATTTGGGAGGATTACAACGTGAACAAACTTATAGATAGAGAAAACAAATTTTATATCCAGTGAAAAGTATGGAAATTCAAAAGAATCGAAATTATTTCCACATTTGTTACACTCTTTGCGAAATACAATTCGATTTTACATGGCCTAAAACAGTCTCGTTATTTATGTATCCATGAAATCACAAGGTTGCTAACGCCCGTTGAGGCGTACTAAGCAAGGCGTACATTAGCAAAGACCAAGATTGCCTTCACTCGAGATCACGTCGGTGTCTCTGGCATCCCTTAGCGGCGTGCTCTCTATCCTGTTAGTATAGCATGCAAGCTTGCCAAAATCGTTTCCATTAAGGGGAGAGACTTCGGCTTAATAAAGCACCGGTGAGAAACTCGAGACACGAGTGCGTGCAAAAGCTCTCCCCGCGGACTTACAGGGGTAAAAGTAAGAAGGAGAGGCAGCGATGGTGGCGGAAGAACTTACGGGAGTGACTTGCCGGCATCTTGAGGGTGACGGAGTTTTAGGTATCCCGTTACCTTCCCTTTCGACGCCGGCGGCAGCTCGAATTAAACGATCTCCGGAAGGAGTTCGTAACTTCTAACCATTGCGGGGAAGAGGATGAAGGGCAATTCGATCGAGATCTCATCTTGACAAGAGGGTGGCTCACGATCCGACGTGGTTGTTATTACCGACGGTGACAGCAGTGTCATATGTGTTTAATGACGACTCTCGAGAGATACCAGAAACTGTAGAAAATGTAAATTAATGTACTTATTAATTCTTAAGTTTATAATAAGTATGTTTATTAGAATCGTGAATCGCAAGATGTTTCTTTCGGTTTTACTTTTTTTTTCCAGTAAAACGTTCAAGGCGAAAACGAGAATTAATACATATCACATGAATGAAATAGTTTGCAGGGGCACGGAGAGATTGAAAGAACCCTCGTGGAATTTCGATAACGACGAGGGTACCAACTTTGTTTCTACACTTTCACGAAACCTTCGTCCGAAACATGTTGTCCCTATTCGTTCTTCGAGCTTTCTATCTGGTAATTGTGATGGAAGTATCGATACACCCTCGTAAGAGACAATCTGATAAGATCCGATTGCCAAAATATTTCGATTGTCCTCCACGTAAAATTTATGGAGTTAAAAAAATGACTCGTATATAACTGAAGTAACTCAAAAATTATTGGAAAAATCATAAAAAAGATTGAATAAACATTAGAATTTGTAACTATTTAAACTCATTTAAGTTAAATTGCAGAATTTCTATAATAATTTTTTTTATTGTCTCTTTGAATGATTATTCTTTCAAAATTGGAGTTTTGTTTGTTGCATCAACAATCCTCTCGATTTCGTTGCATCATCCAGATGTTCGTAAAGTCCGAACTGGATCGAATATGAATCGGTGGTACTTCGAACGACCTATCGAAATTTGAATCTGAATGGCCGACCATTCGACTGCGCTAGGTGCTGTTCCTCGTTTCACATGAGATACAAAATCCGGCAACACGTTTTACCAGCGACGTAAATAATTGCGGTCATTAAACCTTTATCCCGAGTCATTTTTCAAGTGAACTTTTTTTCGTGAGATGGTCTTTGTGCTAAATTTTAATTCTTCGAAAAAAAATGGTCGCGACAGAAAAAATAAATATTCAACTGAGAGAAGAGAGTGAGTTAATAATCGCTTTCGACAGAATGCGCAAACGACGCTATTGTGGAAAACAAAATGGACTGAACTGATAACGACGGAAACGAGAAGCAATTTCTATGTAAAAAAAAGAATAATAGACAATTTCAGCAGTTCGCGAATTTCAGCATTTCCGATTTCCGAATTTCGATTTATGTGAAATTCGATGTTCTGATAATTTCAAATAACTAAATTTTAACGTGAAACGACAATTCGTAATCTAGAGTTTTAAGCGTTTCTAAAAAAAGCAAAAAAAAATCGTTACTGTTTTATCTATCTTGTGCTAATTTTTCCAAATAAAATTTATACAGAAATTAATATATATCTGCATTTGAATATATAACATATTATACATGCAACATCATCATCAAACATTTAAACGAAATAAATGAAAAGAACTGGATTTAATCAAATGAACAGAAAGATAACCATTAATTTAATATTTCAGAATTTAGTCCAAAATTCAGATAATGTTAAATGTTGTTCAATTAGTTTGCAAGTTATTTGATCGGCAAATTCGATGAAATTCTGCTCCGTCAGCTGTATCGATTTCATGTGTATCCTTTCGATTCTGTGTCGGTTGAAAACCTCTGATTTAGACAATTCAATGGGCACTATGAAACGCTTGCTGTATGAAAAGAGAAATCGCCTGTCGAGGTAGTTGCGTGAGAAAGAAAATGAAGAAGAAGACGAAGGATCTTCGTCGGCCGCGGTGGCGGTAGCTTCCGTCAAACGCGTTTTCAACGCTGGACACCGGAAGTGCTTCTTCTTCCTAGCGGCAGTGACGTGCGGCCAGAAGAAAAGCGCTGGAAATAGAGGGAAAAAGTCATTTAGACGGCACGCATCCCTCCCACACCGTAGAGACGTTATCGGGGCTAGAGCTTGAGTGAGTGAATCGTGGTGAGGGGCAGATCATACCTCGGAGAGGACCCCACCGGGTGCAGACGTTATTTCTAGATCGCAAAAACTTTTAATAGCTTTCTGATAGCTTATTGGCCGAACTTGTAAATAATTTCATATCTCATATCGCGTTGAGCTTTCCTGACTCTTCTCCCTTCTTATACCTTTCCCGCTATCATTGACCTTTTGGTAGGACCCTGAAACTCTAAGATTAAGATTTATATAAAGTGGTTCGTAAAATATGTCGATCAATATCGTCGATGAATGTCATACTTCATTCTTCCTTGCTTGATATATGTATAGAATCACTCGAAATGACGACACAGAAAGAATCGTTCTAATAAAATATTTAAAACACACTCTAAATAATAAATTTGAAAATAATTTTGTTGACTGTCATAATAATTATGAGACGTTCAAGCTGATTGTTAGAATATCAAAATTTTTTGTAGTATTGCTCACTATATACAAATTTCCTACATAGTTTTTCCCGTTAGATGGCATTAAAAAAACGCCACGAACTTTTTCCCATAGCTAATATTTTGATGATCTAACAAAATTTTATTTAAATATGTATTTGACTTATTAAATTTTAAATTGCTAATCATACTGTACTCTCATTAATTTTGTTTGATTCCTATTGTTGTTTTCAAATTGAGAATCCACGTCAAAGTTATATTTTAGAGAGTTAAATCTTAGATAATATCTTAGAATATTTCATATTTTTTAAACATTTCAGCAAAATCATTCTTTCCATGTATTTTTTATAAAACTTGCCATTAATTTTAATGAGTATTATATATATTATATATATTATATATATTATTATATATATTATTATATATATAATTTTATTATATATATTATTATATATATTTTTCTATATTTATTGCAATTAATTTTGTCCATAATTTAATGACGTCAACTAAGATTTTTGTAAAAGCTTAACTACAAATATTGCTAACTATGCTATACTCTCATTCGCTTTGTTTCTATTGTTATTTTTAATTTCAAAAATTCACAAAAAAAAGTTTTATTTCAAAGTTACATTTTAAAAAAATTTAAATCTTACAATTAGATATTACAGATTCTTTAAATATTTCAGTAACCAACATCATTCTTTCCATGTATTTTTCATAAAATTTGCCATTAATTTTAATGAGCATTAAACATTATTTTTCTACATTTATTGCGATCAATTAATTCATAATTAATGATGTCAACTGAAATTTTTGTAAAGAAAAGCTTGACTATAAATTAAAATGTCTTTTCTAAATTTCATCCCTCATAAAAGATCCTGTATTCGATACGTCTTCTTCATCTCTGACACGTATATCGCGAGCCATCCGATCGTTTAAATGCGACTCATAAGTGTAGGCGCGAAACATATGATAATAAAGTCAGTCCTGGTGCCGAACTGCGTCGTGAAAAGACGCGCGCGTAAATTCGTCGCATTTAACGATCCGTATATCTGCGAAGGCAGATCGGGAAACGGCGAACACCTACATGCTATAATTTTCGCGCGTAACGCCCGAGGAAAATCCTCGCCATAAATATAATATGAGCGCGAGCGAGCGCGTAAAGATGCGTGTTGGTGTCGCACACGTTTTAATTCCTTCAACCGTAAATGCCGAAAGATTCACTCTCCCTGTTATATGCGGATATTTATTGATATTTATGCTCGTTTTCGAGACCTAGCGCTTCTTTTTATCGCATGCCGTATTCTCATGCGTGATTTGCCAACGAAACGAATATTGATCATGGAATTAATTCACTAAATTTAAAAAAAAAAGCGTTTTACTGCCAAAAAGGTAACATCTACAGAAAATGAATGTACATGATTTAGTACTATATTTGATTTTCAATCATTGATTTTTAACTGGCATTAAATCTCGTAGATTATTTTTTCTCTAGTTTAGGCCAGAGATTTTTTCATTTTCTAATTAATTTGTGATTTAGATTTTATCTCACTTAACTGGATAATTATCTTTTAGGTTCGGCCTCTTATTTTCTAGTTAGACTTCAGCTGACGATAATGTAAAAATCATGTTTTTTTTTCAGCTATGATTAATCACTAATCTAAAAAACTTAAAACTTTCTCACCCTATAACCATCAGTTAAACATAGCTAAAAAAATTTTTACATTATCATCAGATTAAGATCTAACAAGTTAATGAAACCAGAAAATGAACACTCGGACATTATTCTATTTCATTATAATTTAATTATAAGAACATTTTTTACTAACTGTTAGAAAATTCATGAAAAGATATTGAATTAGTATCGATGGCACAGAATTATCGCTCATGACATGGAAAGTGGTACCTTAAAACAATGTCGAGGCTGATGATTTTTTTTTATAAATTTTTGTCCGTTCCCGTTCTCCGTCGCCCACGATACCGATCGTGAACGGTGCTCACTTGGTGCGTATCCTATTTCCAGTCGCGCGAACAAATATCGCGGAGTCGTTTGCGTCGGTGTGGTCCACCAGGTTGAAATCGGACTAACCAACTAGCCTCGAGGCCGCAAACGAGCCGCGCGAACGACGAAGGAGAAGAAAGGCGCATTCCCCGATCCTTCTCTGTAGGAACGCCTCGGGCTAAGGGCGCGGAGAGTTTTCGAGGGGCGGAGGGAAGATTAACATAGAGATGAGGTCGCCTTGAGTCTTTTCCGCGAGAGTTATGTTCTCATGATTCTCGACGTCTCTTCGTCCCATCTACCTGGTGTACTATAGCCACATATCTACACGAAGATTGTACCGATCTTCTGATCTCGATAACACTGATATTTATTATTTATTTAGACGATAGAAAATCGAAGAGTTCTCATTTTTCGAAATTCAATGGATACAAATCCGAATGGAATGTGGAATTTAGTATTTTGGTTATTTTGGATGTTAATATATGATTAATATATGGTTTATTCAACGAAATATTCT
>Ga0157362_1001189_pt1 | contig 10604 bp, 3 predicted proteins | sample AttlaeALBM3_FD_111480 | JGI IMG/M metagenome (GOLD analysis project Ga0157362, IMG submission 111480) | Fungus gardens microbial communities from leaf cutter ant in Ribeirão Preto, State of São Paulo, Brazil - Atta laevigata ALBM3 | ecosystem: Host-associated > Fungi > Mycelium > Unclassified ... | reverse complement strand
GTAACATTTCTCATTAGTTAATTAATTTGATGGCGGATGTAATACTAAGTCAGTCCATTTCCGAAACAGGATGTATCAATGTGCCGCAGAAATTTAATATCAAAGATAAGCGACATTGTATTGAGTTATCATAAACTTAGTTGGCATCGGTTTCACATACCGTCTATCGTATACCGCGACGTAATACATCTCGTGGGGTTTATCTACGCGTATGCAATGATAAGTGAGAACATATCCGTGAGAACATATAAATATATAAAGTTCAGGTCATTGCAAATTATAAATGAAGAAAAATTTTATATCATGAACTACTGTTTTTTTTTTAAGTAATGATTAACGACGATTAAATTAAATTTCTGTATGTATTACGTCTCGCTAGATAATTATAAAAAGAAATCTCAAAATATTTGGTAACTCACCTTATTCCGTAAGAAAACTCGATCGGGAGAGTTCGACCTACAACAGAAAAAAATAAGAATTTATGAAAAAAATTTCGAAAAAATTTACAATAGATTTACAATAGATTTTTTGTAATGTATGTGACACTTTCATGCGATACTTGGTACGTCTATTTGTCATTGCGTTTCCTCGAGTTGCATGAAATTTTAACGTCTAGCGGGAATGAACGCGCGAGACAGGATACGAAGTCCGAGATATTTTAAAGCTTTATGCAACGGTTATGCTACGCGCCGAGCAGGATATTCTCTTGGAATATCCCCCGTGTCTCTATCCTGCGGTCAACTTCGTTAGTCCGTAAGTCAGATTTACCGCTGCTGTAATAGTTGCTTGGCGGAAGAAAAAAAGCAGTCATCCTTCAAGTATGCGGGTATTGTTTCTTAATAACATGCTTTGAATCATGCTCGCTTGGTAGACGAGTCTTCGAGATACATCGCATTCGATTGTTGTGCCGCGCAATGTATTTACATTTATTGATGTTGTAGCAAAGGTTAGCTTGCTTTTGTGCAGTTTCATGTCACATTTCGAAAAGAGTGTGCACATATGTACTTATATGCATATACTGTATTAGTATTATTTAACCTAACGTATTGTACACAATTTTTTGTCTATTACATATATTAGACACGTGTATTAAAAAATAAAACTATATGCGTACATATTTATTACATTTTATATAAAGAAATGTTGATTTTTAATAAACTTATTCATAATTAAATATTATAGGCAAATATTATTACGCAATGTAAATAAGAGTAACGCAGAAATCAAAAATACCAAACAGATAACTTGTCGAATATTATCTTGTTCGCAAGCGGAAGATATTGAATACATGGCTTTCTGTCACGTTAATTTTTCTCACGCAAGCAAAGCCAGGAGCGATATGGACATTTGCAATGGACTTTATCAGTTTCGTAGATGGATTGCACCTGTTACAGTGACTTCTTTGTAATCACCATAGATTTCTTCAGAGGAGAGGCCAGTTGTGCTTGCTGGTGCAAGCAGCAGGCGTAAGTTATGTATTTTCCTGACATTGCATACTAAGAACTGAGCTTCTTCTCGGATCATCCAACTTGATATTTTAACTTACAGTGTGTCTTAAACTCTTGAATAAATTAATGCTTATCTTTTTTACAATAAAATACGGAAACAATTTAATTCTATGTATGTATAAATACGTATTTGTTGATAATACTTGTTTTCAATTCAGATAATGTTTTTGTATATTTTGAGAGTAGAAGAATTTAGAAGGCATACATAGAACACCCTATGTGCACAAGTTGTGGTCACACGATGGCACGTGGTCGGAGCAGCTGGTGCCCATCCAAGTATACACTTGCCGTTCGCAACACGCTGGTATGTACATATTATTTCCTTCGAATGATTCATCATCGTACCGTTCGTGCCCTTCAGGGTCGGGACAGTGGATCTTCATTTGAGGTCGGAAGATCGCACGATATCATCTTACCCTCTCAGCGTGCACCTGTGCAATTCTCGTCTCAGTTGCCATCGTGCTACGCGCTTTTACTTGAGATATATCCTATACGTCAGTCGTATACTTTATCCTCTTTCTTTACTCCATATCTCTTACTATTCATTTCTTTTGATAACAGGTTTTCTAAATATATATAATAGGTCCTCTAGGAGCTTATGCCGTCATCAACACGTACATACTTTTGACTTCCTACGTTCATTCATGCTTCAATTCATTCAGAGTATCGATTGACTTACGAATAAGATGCGTAGACATTCGTAACAACTGTATTGTAACAATGTTTTTATCCTCATTCATTCGTCTTACAGTTTTTTATATTTTTTATATTATATTTTTATATTATATTTTTTATATTTTTTATTTATATTACTGTAAGTTTTTTTTTACATATATAGAAAAAAATTACAAGCTGAACAAAATAATAAATTTTCTTCTCATTCTGTGAGCCTGTTATGGCTCAAAAACTTATGAAAATTTTCGATTTTCTAAAAGCTTAGTTTTTTTCTACAAAATCATATTTAAAGAATGTTCCTAAGATTTTTCTGTTATTGAGTTATCGCGTATTAAATAAAAGGATTTGACTTCGATTGTTCATAACTCTGTTAAAAATTATTGTATTACAATTAAAAAAACAGATTCTAAACCTGAAACTTTATTCTATGGAATGATATAATCGTCAATTTTTTTTAAAAACGTATAAATATGATATATAAATAAAATAGTATCACAAGAACTTTTGTTCCAATCCAATATACATGTATGTATACACATTCTCTCTCTCTCTCTCTCTCTCTCTCCCCCTCTCTCTCCCCCTCTCTCTCCCTCCTTCCCTCCCTCCCTTCCTCTCCCTCTCCCTTTTCCTTCTTTCCCCTTCCCCCCTCTCTCTATGTATACATATATGTATTTATTTAGAGATGAGAAATCTATAAATAAAATATATCTCTTTTAAATGCTTGATATTACTATCTCATTAATAAAAAAACTTGCATTATTTACAGTCAAGTATTTAATCTTTAATTATGTTAGGGATACTCTGGAGTCTGGCTCTACAGTTTGTTATCATCGAAGATCATTTTACGCGTCCAGCCATCAGCTATCCATTTCGATACAAAACGCAAACAGAACTGAGGAGATTGCATACCATCGATAATCATGCGATGGTTCAAGCCGTTTATTCACGTATGCGCTCATGTGACCTCTTTGCCATAAGCATTCTTTCGCTATTTGAATAAATAAGCGCTTTCATAGATAAAGATAATTTAATTTATTTGTTCAATTTTTGTAATATAATTTATGAATTTATAAAAATAAATATACAGAACATTTACAAAAGACTTAAAAATCTATTTAAAAATTAACTTGTTAATTAATTTTGAAACCTTTTGAAAAAGATGTATACGTATTTCTCTAAAAATTTTATTGAAAAAATTACAACTTTTATAAAAGCAAGATCTTCAAAATTTGAACTGTTCTTTCAAAATAAGTGTTACATATTTGGTTAAGAAGCTATGGTATTTCCGGAATGTATATTGGATGGGCACAATTTTTGTGAGGCGCTTATTCGTTTCGTCACACGCGATCTTCGAGGGCATGTTTGTAAGAGGATTGAGCGCGCATAGGATCGTCGAGACTGTTCATTGAATCATCGCGGCTGGATTCCAAGAATGCTCCATTCATCTCGGAGCAATGCTTCGCAAAGGACGCGTAAACCGAAGGTCTTGCGGAATCGACGAACCTGCTTGCGGAAGATACATGTTCTGACCCCATTCCGTGCGCGGTCGTGGTTATAAGGACGCATCTTTCCTAATAACTACACGACATATTTCAAGAATAAAGATTGTCATTTAATACAACTGGAATATTTAATTATCTGTAAAATTTTTATATATCGTCAGTTTTGATAATTTTGATTTATTAATAATTAATTATTATTATTAAATGGTGCAGGCAATGTGTATAATGAAAATATTATCTACAAGAAATTGCTATGGGATTTTCAAAAACTGTTTTCGAAATTAAATTATTATTTAATTTGATCGTAATATATAAATATATTTATTTATTTACACGATTAAAAGAAAAGTATATCCTCAGTAGAATTATTGTACTTTGTAATGCTTACGTTGTTCTATACACAATTCTGTTCTGATTAGACATATATTTATATAATGAAGTTACGGGATTTCCCTGGTTTATATCTTCCATTGCAGGTACACAAACTTATTCATGCTTATGCTGACGTGTATACTATTTTTGCGAATTAGTTAGTACTCCCTCGCTGATGTTCTATTCAATGGAACTTAAATAAACTCGATTACGTATAGTAGTATCTTCCATGGTAAGTGTACATTCAACACGAAATTACATATAATGTTTCTGCGAACTTACACCTGCGTCATTGATTTGGAGAGTTCCCAACGATCCAGGGAGTTACGCGGCCTGCTTAAGTAATCGCATACAATGCAACACAGCATGAGACGCTGAAAATCGTTGGGGTCTGGTTGGTATTCGTACGTCCTGGGAGTCCCAGGTTGGGACGCGGCTCGTGCTCTGAATCACTGCGAGTGAATTCCTTCGGCGTTGGCGGTAAAAGCCACCAGCGTGTTGGACCACCTTCCGATTTAGACCGCCACGATTTAGACCGTCTTTTGGGGATCTTGCGCAAGATCGAATCTCGTTACAACGCCTTGTCTCACGATCGTCACGCCGGCTCTTATGCAAATTCTTTTCTCATTCGTGCAATCCTACCATTCCGTCATTCCCCGGAATTTCACTATTACGAAGTATTGTGTAAATTGAAGAGTAGTATCTATATACCATTCATAAGTTTCTTCATTCTGATAAGTATAGAAATGATGAAGATTTGGAATTTTAAGTAAACTAAATTATACAATTCAAATTGTATTAAGGCTCTACTGAACATAAATTCAAACATTAAGAAAACAGGAGCTATTTGAACCGCATTAAAACGTTATTACTACTAATATGAACTAATATTAAACAATAAATGCCGGAAGTATTAAATCAAACATTTCAATGTTATACTAAATTTGACTAAATTGTTCTTTTTGAAATATTGGATATTTAATTTAATTTAATTTAATTTAATTTAATTTATTTGTGCATTAATTACAAAATATATAATTATTTACAAGACTGATTAAAATATAAAAACAATTATATATGGTATTAATATATATACAATTTTCGTAGAATGTGTAGATCCAAAAATTCGAGAGTAATATTATTGCAGCGTGAAACTTCCTGAAAAATTAAGCAATAATTGTAAGCCATATTTTTCCGTAAAATAGTTTTTTAAGTATAAACATTTAAAGTTTGGCTAATTATAAACGTTGATTAAAAAGTCATAAGTCCGTGAGATTGTGTGCATACAGCGGCAATGTTTTGTTTAGTATCTAATACTATTGCACGCAAGTCACACAGACAAATGATTTTTTAACCAGCGCTTATATTAGTCAAACTTTAAATGTTTATACTTAAAAAAACTACTTTACAAAAAAAATTTACTTACACTTTTATTTAATTTTTCATGAAGTTTCACGCTGTAATAATATTACACCTGGAATTTTGGGACATTCTGTATATGAACATTATTTCTGAAATGTCTGAAAAGCACGTTTAATTCACAATCTTGCGCGATCTCGCGAGGTTTTATAGGCATGCATATCATTATAATTATGTGCATCACAAGGTCTCTTTTTATACTTATTATTCATAAAGGGGGAAATATACTATGTAATATGCATGTACGACAGGCGATCGGTCTTTGCATAAGACGTCCAGACGATACTGAGGTACAATTATCATTCACCTGATTCACCTCTCAACACCGTAGCACGTCGTTTGTTGCGTCTTAATCCAAGTACTGGAGATCGTTTTCGCGGAACTTGCTTTCGACTTTTGATCGAGGCTATTAGAGAATTTTACAGCGACTGAGTTTAGAGCCGCTTATAATTTCTAGATCAATAATTGCTGTATCAAAGGCGAAGCGGATACAACAAAGATTGTTTACGTTGCTTCACAATACGATACGAGACAAGACCTTTTTTTTCAAATCGGCTTTAGAAAAGATGTAAGTAAATGATTACCGTGCGATTTTCACACTTGGCATGTCAACGGGAATCGTCGCCTTTCTATAATCTTCGGGTTGACAAGTACACACTGTTTCGTACAACTAAACGGTCAGTGACGCGTGACGATACCGACCTTAACATACCGGCTCGCGTGGCGAATTAGCATACCTGTATCGTTATTTTCACGCGACCGTAAAGTTCGTTGCAAACGTGCGCAGGCTCACGTTTCGCTTAAGGACTGCGAGGACTATTTTGGGAAAGAAAGAACTACAATCGATCTCTGACGACATAGAGCCGCCTCACATACAATATTCTATGTACATATTTGAAAGATTTATCCAAAAACCTTGCGTAAACTGGTCTTACGAAGATTCTTATTTTTGCAATATTTCTGACGCACATTATATTTGATATTTAGAAAGAAATATTATGCAAATATGATCTATTTCTGTGCGAATTTGCTAAGAAGTTTAAATAAGTAAATGAAGATAAGCCGGAAATTTATTATAAGCTATGAAAATTAAAAGAAATTTAATCTTATATCAATTAAATAATATCGAAATTAATAATTATTATTAAAATAATTATTATTAATGATTTTTAATTTGAATTTTTAATTTGAAAAAAATGATTTTATATTATTATCTTATTTATTTAATGTATTTCTATGTTTAATTGATTATAAAATTTGTGATTGAACTGCACGATTTAGGAGCAATAATACAAAAGGGTTGCAGGTAAACTCAATTATTGAGTCATTTTGTAACTCCGAGAAATGAACGAGAGGAGTTTCTCAGTAACCAGATCATCCGCCTTTTAAATCGAAAATATTAAATGCAATCAAATGATTGTGGGTTATCATCAGTGTCATTATGTTATCACGTACGAAAGATCGAAATAGAAAATATAACTTCGCGGGAATAAATAGAAGCATACATCGTAATGCACATGTATTACAATACGACCTTGATCGAAACTTGGCCACAAATGTTTATCTGATAAATATATGTTTTTAGTTACTATATATTTAATATACTATAATATCATTATGAATTCTTATCTTAGACAATAATTTGAACATCTAATTGATAATTGTGTTTATATTTGCTGTTTATATTGATATAATAATAATTATATCATTCATACATAAAAGTAATATACCATAAAAAATATACGAATATAAAAAATATATCAGTAACTATTAATAATTCTTATCCGGTATGAGTTGGAGTCATCATTTTGGAGGACACTCTCTAAATGATCGACCCACTTTGATGAGATGCCGACTTAGCTCCTTTTTTGTTGATATGCCTTATTGATGTTCGTGTAAATTCGGACTTGTTCTCTTGCATAATTCAGATAAATAAATTGCTATATCTACGTTTCAAAAATTCAAGAAATCCAATTGTTTCTCTCTAAAATTCATTTCTATATTCATCTCTATCATACATTTTTATGCATTTGTTAATATTATTTTGCGATTTCATAATATTAATATATTTTACAAACGAAACATATAACAACATTAAGTTTATGAATTTAAGAAATAGAATAAACATTTGGCGATTATGATTTAGCGATTATGTCAAGACACCGAGCAAAGATAATGGTACAACTTTCTCTTTTACGCTTACCTTAAATGACGTTTCTGCCTATGACCTGCGTGTGACCCGCGTCATGTAGATTCACGCGAAGTACAGGTGCAACACACACGCATCGATCTCTACTGTCCAAACGATCGCGTACCGCTATAAATCTGCGACCTTGTAGCTTACGCGCACACGCGCGCGACGGCGCAAAAGTTGGATAATACATTGGATAAATCGTTATGTTAAAGCGTCCGTGACATAGAGCACGTTATCTCGCAGTACTGACCTGTTTTTCGTAACGATCCACGCCAAGAATACTAACGTTTCCTAGACGAGTTTCTACAAGCTTATCATTCAATTTTATGTTTCGTTTGATCACGAACATGGGATTTTATCAATGCATGTGAATGCACTTAGATGAGTACAATTATCAGAATGAAATGCCATTAATATCTAGAATTATCAAATAAGTAAGCAGCCGCAGTCGCGTGCTATTCGTACATTTTGGTTTAATCACCGTTTTCCTAAATTCTAGAGTCTAAATTTAGAGAAAAGATTATATCGCTTATTTGCTATTTACTGCAACAACGACACAACTCAAAAGATAAATTTCAATGTTTTCAATTATTAAAATTTTGTAATGTAATTTTGCTATAATATAACTGATTTTAGAGGAAAAAGATATTTTTTTCATTTTTTTTTTAGTTTCCAACTTCCGTTCTTTTTCTGCGAACAACTCAAAGATGACAATTTTTGTATTATATCGTTATCATAGCAAATAAAGATTCAACCAAGACTTTATGTATATTGGTAAGAATTTCTTTTTTATTTTGTTGTAATAAAAAAATTAAAATTTTAATTATAAAAGATATAAATGTATTGTATTAAATATAAAAAATATATTGACATATATTAAAATTAAATAAATGCAGTATATGATCGAGTGCTTATCGGTTACTACGTGAACGCAATATTACATTGATGTTTCAACTTTAAGATACAATTGGCCAACTATCGTCTTCATATTTAATGTAACCATTCAAGTATAGATATGATTTATTTCAGTTGCGAACTAAATCGCCAGTCAATAAAAATGCTTTCCTGTCGCTACAGGAAAGACATAAAGGTACGATCTTGCGCGGTACATACTCGCGTGACGAACGAAGAGAATACTAAACGACGCTCAAGCTCGTGAGTTGTATGAATCAGTCGTAAGCAAGTGTAACGACCGAGTGACGTCAAGAAGATTGCACAACGAAGAGCGCCAGTAATCCCAACCGTTAGTTCGCCCGATTGATTCCTCGATTTCCCAATGAGAGCGATCGGGAAAGCAATACAGGAGTTGGAATTCAGAATTCATTGCTTCGATTCATCACGCCCACTTTAGGCATCTCTAGAGACTAACACATAAGCGTTAGTAGATATGCACTAGTTCGATCTATGACTAATCTCTTAGGATTTACGTGTTTGTTCAAAATACATTTAATGTATTAACATTTTTTTACTACAATATATTTTACTTCATGAAATAACAAATTTGGATGTATATGCATACGTCTACGTATCTCGCGAATTGTATCGGAAGAATCAAAATGTCACTTTTTCATTTTATTTTATCTTTAGATGTATATTTATAGAATATTTATCTCTAGATGTTTGATAAAATGGGTTATCTTATTAAAAAATATAATTAACTCTAGCTATACATATTGGGATCTCAGAAACTCCAATGCAATTTGCTAAATCGAGATTTTTTTACATTATAAATCAATTCTCCATCGATTGAAAAAAAATTGATTGAAATATATCCATTTTTATGGAAATAATTAACGGTAACAAATGAGGATGGAGTCCCAGGAATCCGAATGTGTGTATCAAGGATAGAAAAAAGTGTGTATAACTAGGGTTAAATTAATCATTTTTTAATTAATCATTTTTATTAAGTTGCATTTAATTAATTTTAGGTTTTTCTATTAAGATTCCTTGCCAGCATAAAACATGTTTCTCAATGCAAAACATTAGGACTTTTGAGAAATAAAATTGTTTGACTTCAACGAGATGAAGTCATTGGATCATTTTAGAAGTGTATTTTATATATTCAGGGATCGCGCGTCGCGTGAAATCCCATAACGAAGATGAAGACCGTTTACAAGAATTGTTCTTTGATTCCAATAAGCGAACGTCAGATTCTGATATCTCGATGTTTCCTGTTCGTGAACTCGGAAGTTTCCTGCTAGAATTATAAAATATTCATGTATCGGTCATAAATTATTGCTTTGCTTCCCACGCTTCTACAGTAAAATTCAAATGCTAAATTTTCAGCGTCAGAAAATCCTTTTTCTATTGGAGATATCGTATCGTGAGCGATAAGAAAATTGTTCTGACGTCATTACAAGATCCGCCTTCGTGCTGATTGCGTCGTTGCACTTGGCTCACTCGACGAGAAAGCGAACGGAGAGTCGCGAAATGAGTGAAAGTGCAAAGAAAGAAGACCAATATAAATTATTAATTTCCGAAATCCGTGTTCTATAATAGCTTATAACGTCAAGATGATTAGATTTTTAAATTATAGCCTATATAAAAATAATATATATTTAATTTTGACTTTATTTTATTATATATTTGACAAGAACAAAGGACTTTTAATTTCAAAATATAAAGACAAAATATAGGGCATATAAAAATCAGATATAAAAAATTTTTTAAAACATGGAAATTTAAACATAAATTCTTATATTCTGTATACTCTTTATATTGTTTTTATATATACATTGAAATATTAGTTCTAATAAATTACAGTAAATTAAATTGAGCATTTATGTAAATATGTGATCACAAATTAAGATATATAATCAACTTTTATAAAATTTGAACAAGAAATGATAGAAAAGCGATAAATATATTAATATATTATTTTAAAACTTATTTATATATATATATATATATATAATTTTCAATAAGCATTAAGTG
>Ga0157362_1001188_pt1 | contig 10612 bp, 4 predicted proteins | sample AttlaeALBM3_FD_111480 | JGI IMG/M metagenome (GOLD analysis project Ga0157362, IMG submission 111480) | Fungus gardens microbial communities from leaf cutter ant in Ribeirão Preto, State of São Paulo, Brazil - Atta laevigata ALBM3 | ecosystem: Host-associated > Fungi > Mycelium > Unclassified ... | reverse complement strand
GCGCTCACTTTCGGCTCGACGATAATTAACGTATTGTGGTCGGCAAGGTACGTACACCCTATTTACCGCTGCGGCTGTGATTACGCGGACTGTGCAAACTGCAAGGCTCTAATTACGTTTTAAAGCGTAATCTAAACTGAAACGCATCGGTTAATACGTAGGTGTAAATTAGAAAACCGGCCGGTATCAGTTCGGAACTTCGCCGTCGGCTACCCTCTCTGATAATACATTTTCACACGATTCATTAAAATTTCAATGATGGATAATATTATTATAATAAATTATTATTATATGTTTTTATCATTCTGCTATATTTGAAAGATGCAGAACAATTTCCAAAAATTATGTTGATTGTTATATGTATTACATACTATAAAAGTAAGATTTTTATTGATTTATTTGCATACGTAATATTTTTTTATTATGAGCCGAATATACATCGATTTTAAAGAAAAGAATAGTATTATTTACATTTATCGTTCTATAACAGAAGTAACTTCGTAATGATGGCGCACATCTCGTGTTACAAAGGGAAATGTTCGGAACAAGTCTGCTCGTATATTCTGTCGGCATTTTGTACATTCCTCAAACGGACAAATGTGGATGGACACGTGTTCATCTGAAACGGAATGCAACGTGAGATTCAGTCGAATGATCAGGGGTAGAATGAGGAGTCTCGAATTACTAGACAACCAAGGAGTGGAAGGGGGTTGATCGCCGGTAGGGCGATGACTCGAGGTGTTGATACGTTACCGCGATTTCAATGAACAAAAGCCTTGAACCGCACGAAATTTGATGCCAACACTTACGGATCAGGAAATCATGGTTCCTGATCGAATACGATAAAAATTTACAGTAAAAAAAACCACCATAAAAATGACGTGCGAAACCTTATTGCGAATTACTTTTTAAGATTCTTATGTCATTGAATTTCACAAGTGTTGTTTTGCAGTCATATATATGTATATAAGGGTGTCCCAAAATTCACGACTCTAAATACTATAATGAGAAAGTTTTCGAAAAACTAAAAAGTTATTTGTAAATTTCGTAAATTTTGTAAATTTGAAGTGAACGCTCACCAACTGCAGTCATTAATACTACTGTATGCGCAACTCATGGACAGGCAGTCATTAAATATCTGTCTATGTAATATCTGTTTATATAAATTTCATGAAGCTTCACATTATGAATCATCGCAAACCCATGTTTAGAAGTATACAGACTGGCAATAGGTATTATTTTTATTCATATATTGTTTCAAAAATATCGATAATACAATAGATTAAAATATGATTAAATATTGATAATTTTTAAGAAGCTATTTTTGTTATGGAATCAATTTAAGAATTGCAAGAATCAAACAAAATATCGCTGTTTAAGTAAAACTAATCTCGTTGGAGAGATCCAGAGATCGCTCGTAGCCCAAGAAGAGCTGACGAAAAAAGAAAAGAAAAACGTTCGGCCGGAGGAAATGCCGGTCGCTGCCTTTATCTCCAAGCAGGTACCGAGACTGAGAAGCGACGTTTTAAAAGTCCTTCGTTAGTTTCTCCGCTCACGAAAGACGAGGATAATCCGATCCTCTCTATATACTAGAATATCCTCGCGGCTTCAGAAAACTTTAACGCTCGATGGTTCCGACAATTTTCTTCTCAATCGATGGCAACGTCACAGTCAACTTGACAGGCAGCAAGCCGTAGAAGGTATCGTTTCTTTTTTACCTTCCTTTTTCCGCGCTCTTCTGATTTATATGCTTGAAATATATTCTGAGGGCAGGAATAAAATATCTCTCGCTGCAACGACATTTTTATATCGCCAGCTGTCATGGAATAAATATCGTTTGAGTGGGCCGTCAAGGATACGTCTTCGAATATAATTTCAATTCTACGTCGACATTGACATTATATTACTTTATGCATCAAACTTGCGTTTATTTTAAGACCATTGTTTTTTCTTTTACATATAAAAATCCGTAGTCTCTTGTTAGAGACATGTTGACTTTTTTGCATGTAGCCGCAGATATATAGAACCTACACAGTTTAAGTCGGTTTATCACATTGTCTTGGAAAGATACTTTCATTGCCTTCCGAGAAATGGTGATTAACGACGAATATCATGGAGGCTGGGTCATAATAACACAAAAGGTTTTAAACATTATGGTTTTAAACAAAGGTTTTAAAGGTCATGTTTTACATTAAAATAAATAAAAATGCTTTATATATAAAAGAATCACTTAAGTCCAATTTCATAATTCACGGTTAACTCTTAACCGAGGTTCAATTTATTCATTGTCTCTTTCCAATTCTAGAAATTGGAAAGAGAGAGAAACTAGTTGAAACAACACGGTTAAGAGTTAACCGTGAATTGTGGAACTGGATCTTAATGGTTTATTTTATCAAATTATCTATATTAAAAGATTGCCATTCCATAAAAACTATTAACTTTTTAAAATTAACACGTGTAACACATTTCAGCATCTCAATATAACGAATTAAATAAAATCTGTATGTGTATTATGAATGGATTTGAATCTTTGGTATACAGAGCAGAGAGATGTGCAGTCTCTTTATGCCAATCATTACACCATTTAAATAGAAGGAAAAATCATTGTAATAAAAGGAAAAGCTTTGCGACTGTGTTCTATCCGTTTAGCAATATCTGAATGTTTACGATTTCGATTCAGTCGAATAAATCAGATTTTAGTTGGTACACTGGCTTTACGTTTTAACGCTCACCTTTCAATAAGCTTTACGGGGGTTGAAAGAAATTGGGCGCTATCGACAATCACGATAGGCTCTGGCACGCAATTGCATCCGCACTCGACCAAGCGCGGAAACGAAGGTTCGCGATTGGCCCGGTGCAAGGCGAGAGACGGATATTGCGTCGGCTCGAGCCGCAGACGTTACGCACGGAAGCTCGAGCGTCGGCAATAAAAATGCCGCACGCAGAGAAAAGGGAGATACAATGGAAACGCAATGGGCGCAACGAGTGAATGACTGGGCGACGTGGACGAGCGGGAGAGGAATTGCCTCGCTCTCTTCGGCGTTACTACAATTGGCGGCGATGGTGTACCAGTCGCCGCGGTGCAATCTCATTCGCGCTCTCTCGCATGAGCGAACAGAAAGCGTACTCCAAGCTGGGCCCCTCTTGCTTTTCACTCCACCTCTTTTTCCACCTTCGACTTTCCCTCTATTCTCCCCTCTCTCCTGTCTACATCATTCGACCGTTACCGAGATACTGGATGCTACATTCTTTTTTGACAATGGTTTAAAAACCGAAATTTCGATGATCGCTGAGAGACTCATTAGAGTTCTAAATTTTGTCGACATTTTAAGTGCCTATATATATGAAATGAAAATAATATATCGTACCTCGATTAATTGGAATTGGCACCTAAATGAAATTTTAATAATATGTTGGAACAACTTTGTCATGGTGTCTTTCAGAAGGCTTCTCTCTCGCGATGCATGTAATGCGTTTCGTTTCGCCTCTTTATCATCTTGCTTGTGCCGGACGAAGGTCTTTTTCTGCTTTCTGCTTCCCCTCTGCTTTTATCTTCACTAAATGTATCCGTCATGCGACCACTTCACGAACAGGTGGGTGTTGACGGCCACTTTCAGATAAGCCTCGAAAGAAAATCTGGAAGAGGATGATCCAGTGGAACGATTCATAGAGAGTTGTCAAAAAACCGATGACGTATCGTCATCTTTATCTCGGACAAGGTATCACGTTTCTATCTTACAATCTCTCGTAAGTTGGTAGCTCGTTATAGACTAATATTGAACAAGAAGAAGAGCGCGAAAATAACTACAGAAATAATATTTTGATGAGATATTTTCTTTCATCAAATAACGATTGATGCCATTGCACTGATGACAACTGAGCAGCGATGAAGAGAGAAATCGACGGAGAGAAATCGGAGCATAGATAAGCTGCCGTCACTTACAGCTCGTTCATAACACTCATATGAACAGTCTGGTCGTGAATGTTACGGTATGTCGAGGGGTCCCCATGTCGTTTACACGGTCGGCAGTAAATTTAGATCAGCGGCACTTGACGTTGTCCTCAAAGCCTCGCTTGGATTCGTCCGTTCCGGTATACTTTTTTCTAGCATAATTTTAGGCTGGCCAAATAGTTCGCGTCACTCTACGCCGCCACTCTGTTAATCATTTCAGCCAAGTGTTCCCTCGAACTTGAAGACGCCGTTTTGTTTGGTGGAGGAAGAACGCAGAGGATGATGAGGGGGGGGAAAAGAAGATAATTGGCAAGCGGAACGGAGATGAACCCTGGAAACGATATTCGCTAATCCGACAGCGGACAATTATCTGGTCCGTCAGAGCACGACTCACGAACGGTAGACAAGCGTGCAAACTTGAGAAACGGCCGACGAAGCGGTTTAAATTTAGTAACTCCTTTTAGTGAGCGGCAACAAGCATCTGAGTGTGCGAACGTGGCGTGTTACGCCGCCAATCGTAAAGCGATTCCGTCGGGTTTATCAGGCAGATTAAAAAAATGTTTCGTTATACGAATCGTTGATGATTATTAAACCTGCGATAAGCGATTGGAACGAACATGACTGTAATTTCATTTGGTCTTTGATGTGTCTTTTAAAAATCGCCATTTGCTGGTATTAAATAAATGACAAAGATGTCTTTATGATGAAATGAATCAGAAGAATGAGAATAATTATTTAATTATCTTTCGTTCCTATCATACAGGCAAGGCATAATGAATGCCATTAATAAATATCTGTTTTACCATCGTCATTTAGCGAAAGCGTTGTTTGCAGAAGATAATGAGGTTTAAAGAGGCGAGACAGAAGGAGAGAGAGAGAGAGAGAGAGAGAGAGAGAGGAGGGAACAAGCACGAAGTTCAACGAAACCGTGCCATGTGAGCGTTCACGATGCAGCGTCGCCTGTGCGCGTTTCCAGAGAATCGCTGACATTCGAGAGGCGGAGCAGAAACTCCAACAGAGACGCGAAACCGCTTCAGACGTAAGCACTCTTGAGAAAGTTTTATGATTAAGGAATTAATTACGATGGATACCTCTTGCCAGGTTGATGCCCGATTAGAACGGACTCGTTTCCTAAGTATATCGATTAAAAGATCGGCTGCATGATTTCGAAGGCGATGAATCTCTTGATTTTTTACCCTACTGAGTTCAATTGTAATTTCGAGTCGGGCCACCGTGTGCAGCGGAACTTTCCGACTCGAGAATTTCTTCACGTTTCTTTCTTTTTTCTCCTTCTTCGCCGAGAAGAGACGAGAGTTTACCAACTGGAATGATGCTGGTAGTACGAAGTACGCGGAGAAGGAGAGAAGTCGGAGGAAGATGGTACGTCAGTTCAATGTCTTCATGGTAACTAGTCCTTAATGAAGCAAACTTTTATTTACTTTTGAATTTTCCTCGCACAGCGAAGCTTCTACTTACCGCCGCGACTGGATGCATTTTCACAACGACAAAATTCTCGCGTGTGTATGCAAATGGATCGGCCGTAAATTGTTTGTATTGAACGTCGCTGCGGCAATGTTTCGACATTCGGGTTGAAACAAACTCGGTTAATGACTTGATTTCGTTTGAGTTTAATTAATCGCGTAATGAATTTTGGATCCGATTGCCGGCAAATTATTTCATTGAAGTTAATCGGATTCATATGTAAATTGACCCATGTTGAAAATATGTTCTCGCACGTTCATTTTATCGTCGAGGGGAAATCACTGCATGTCGTACCGGTCCACGATTGCATCTTACACAAAATCGATCTGTATTAAATGAGTCAAGATGGCGAGATCCATCGATCTCACGTCGATCGTTTGACAGATAACGGACGGATAGATGATCGTGGTTAGACACACAATCAATTAATCCCGCAGGATGTTCGATAATATTCATTGACAAGTAACGTCAGCTTCGGCATCGTGATCGCGGCAACCACAACATGTCGTACCTGCGGTCGATGAACACGTAAAAGAAGATCATGTATGCTTTAGTAAAATTGACAGGATCAAGAAGTTAACTTGATATATCACTTTATCTGTCTAGGAATAAAAATAGAATGCATAGTAGAGATGTCAAGTGTCAGTTTGAAGTGCAACATGACAACTAGTCCGATACACTGACATGAGTCTCTCACGAAGTTACCTCGAACGCTATCCATCTCTCCTCACACTAGACTGTCTTACTACTTAATTAATCCTTCGACTCAATTAACTTCTCAACGCCCAGTGATGAGCATAGTAACGTCCGGCCTACGTAGTTTACTAAACGTCGCTTTTTCGTGCCTATTAATTAAAAGCGCGCGTGGCCGGGGGAGCAGGTGGCATCGTTTTTCCCTCATCGTCATGAAACGAGGGAGATATTTCCCCTCGTCACTTTCTCGTACAACCGGCGCGAAGATATATATTTAGAGTGGACCCATCACTCAGCTTCTCCCCATTTTCTCTCTTTCTCTTGGCCATTCCGCATTCTCTCTTCACTTTCGTGTCCTTTCTATCAGTACGGTTTCTAGAAAGAGTCTACTTTCGCCTTGTTAGTAAAGTAAATACCGTCGCGTACGGCTCGGCGTTAGTGCATCTGCTTCTCACGACGCTAACAAAAGTGACGCGTCACGGAAAGTGGTCGGAAAGGACGAGGGTAAAGGCGGAGCTGGCCAATCGCAACGTCAGGTTGCAGGCTGCATCAGTCAGACAATTAGGCGACGATCTAAGCTCATGCCTGTTCGGATCCTAAACAAATAGGCTTACGATGATCCGCAATGGGATGACGGCGTGTCACACTGACATTCTATAAAATCCGTTTACGATGTATATATTCCCTAGTAGGGAAGAAAGGGTACTAATAAAGTGACGACCTTATAAATGATGAACGGAGGTAGTAATTCTTATTGCAATTAAGGCTTAAAGCGAAATCACGAATTTTGTTATAAAAGAACATAGATAAATTTTTACTATCTTAAACTACAAGTTATATGTAAGTACAAGTAATAAATTACATAAATTTAGATTTAATATTAATTGTGTATAATAAACGATAATATGTAATAAGCGAATTCGAGATTCCAAATCTAAAATTCAAAGTATCTATAGTTTGTAATTAGGTGAAAATGTCAAGAAATGACTAATAAATCTCTACAAGTCATAGATTCATACTTTAGGAAAGCAAGATCATTGAAAAGCGGGTTAATCAGTTTAACCTGGAGACTACCCCGTATAGAGAGAACGGATAAGACAGACAGAATTGGTAGTGGCAGCTCTTCCCTCTTCCGAGTATGAAACTAGCTTTCTAGCTCTTGCCCGCACTATTTCTTCGTCGATACTCCGTGTTTAGGGGTATATGGCTTTCGCCGTCAGTTGGCTCATGTCACCCGGGATTAGCGTTGTTTGGACAGAGGAAATTAACTACTACACCCCGGGCGCCGCCATCTGCGTGGGCGTGCATGACATTGTGTCGCGGGCATCCCCCTTAAGATTTCGGGGCAATGTAATTCAGTGTCGAAACCGATCCTAGGGGGGTCGTCCGTCGGCGGTGACATCGCCATTTCTGTGATTAGACGCAACCCCAGGGTCAGTATATTTGATTGCGTTCTTATGACGCTCTTTCGGGAAATGCAATCGATTGTGACACGAAACTCTATATCTCTGTGCAAAATAATGTGCAATGCGATGTAGAAAGGGTAGAAAATAGAAGAATTTCAACAAAGCAACCGAAGCAATAATCACTTGTCTTCTCACGTAATTCATCTGTTGTTTCTTGAGATCTAACTCTTCGAAGGATTCACACATAGTAATTTACGTAGAGGTCGAAACATGTTATTAGGAGCATTAAATAACGCGTAATCTTCGATCGATTAATATCGATCTGAGAATTCTACGTTCACGATAAAAAGCTGATCGTAAATAATACTCTCCTGTATCATGCAATGATTAGTTCTACAAATAAAAAAATATCGCAATGAAACGACTTCCACATAATAATGAAAAGAGTAGGTAATAATGCTATTTCAATCACTCCTAAAAAAATCTTTCGTGTAATTACAAGTATAATCCTTAATGTATCGCATATTGCAATGCTTGAAAAATATTATTTATATTACGCGTTGAGGATATAATGCGATATCCAGGCTATTATTATATAAAACGCATATTAAGGGCGGAGTTAGTATGCCAGAGTGAACGTGATCGATTAGCGCCAGTCTCGCGGCTGCACCTGCAGGTCGGTAAGACATAAATGAAAATGGCGTTTACCTCGTTGATCGATTCTGTAAATAAAGATCGCGTTGCTCTCACTGTTGGACCAACGACGCCCGGCAGCAGCGGCCCCGCTGGTTCGATTATCAACGAGAATGCAGGTAGATGCTGAAGGAATCTCGCTCTGAGAAACAGGAGCGAAGAAACAAGAACAAAAAATAAATTACGAGACGACGACGACGACGACGACGACGACGACGACGACGACGACGACGACGACGACGACGACGACGACGACGACGACGACGGCAACGGAGGAGCCACAGGTCGAGGCCGCAATGCCCCAGGTAAGATTTTCGCACCCGGCGGTAAGCTCGTTAGCGAGAGATTGCGATCAATGACCGAAGATGAACGCATTCGCACGGTAGAACAGAAAAGAGATAGCGCCAAAGGATAGAAAACTGGAGCAAGAAAGAGAAAGAGAAAGAGGAGGAAAAAAAATAGTAGGGGAGGAAACGACTAAGGAGGTTGCTTTGCAAGCGTTACCTGGCGATATTCTGGCCTGCTCGTTAGTGCCGGCCTTTTGCGCCGACCTCTCTTTCCTCTCTTTCTCTCCTTCTCTCTCTCTCTCTCTCTCTCTCTCTCTCTCTCTCTCTCTCACTCACGACTTCTTCCTTTCCCTACTGCCTCTCTTAATACGTGTTATTCGATACCACCGTAGGTGGTTACGGCGGTAATTGCGTTCACACTTAACCACCTCGTCGGGCGCGGGATAACGATTGGTCGGCAATCGCGTGCGTCGAATTTGTCGTCCTTTTTGCGCTCTGGATATAATGCGGGAGTACACTTATAAGGCTAAGAGGGAATTTTCTGATATTGCACCGATTTATTACAAGTTACGAGTACAACGAGTTACAATCGCTTCTGACGCAAGTAGGCGTTGGAATTTTTTCAACGAGCTCTGTTGATATTTTTTTTTAAATGTAAACCATTATTACTTCTATTTCTTTTAAACATATAGTAAATAAAAATATAATATTACACACTTTTTTTAAAACAAAAACTGTTATATATGTATAATTTATTTTATTAGAAATAATTACAAATATATGTCTCTGACAAAATTCTTGCAGTTATTTTCACTGGACACATGGCTTTTTATTCGTCTCTTCGACGAGAACGATTGACCTTCTCATCGAAATTATTACCGTTCGTTAATAGAAAAAAAGACAAATAAATACATATAATATCTACAGACATCATTAACAGTTATATTTAACTTAGTATTTAACTTAGTATCTGACTTTACCATCTTTTACCTATCTCGAAAGAGATATTCTACTGAATAAATTTATATTATACAAATTATATTATATGTGAACATAAAAAATTTAGAAAGAAAACGTCATCTTCAAATGCAATTGCATACACGTCATGGTAATCGTATTTACGTTCATCGTACCTATCTTATTAACTGACAGGTACATTGTAGTTGAGAAAGTTTCAAGGCAAGTAAAACTTACAGTAGTTTAATACGATGTGATAAACTTTCCCGCGTATGTATGACCGTAATGGTAATTCCCCAGCAGGGATCAATTTTGCCGCATTCTTCATGATGACGCATCAGAAATGCAATTTGTCTGAAGTTTTAACTGGAAAATTGTAACTTTTCGCAGCTTTATTAGCTACGCGTATGTACGCGTACGTCATGAATACCAAATGTAACGGGTACGAGTACGCCAAAAGTATCAGGGAAAATTCTAAAATATGCAACAACTTTTCCATGCAAATTACGTTGCGTAAATGAAGATCAAATTAACTGTTTAGTCTTTTGGATAACCAGACAATGTGTTTAATATTAATTAAGAATATCAGAATGTGCTGTAAAAAGCTTGATTATTATCCGCTTACTTAAAACGGACGTGCGATATCACGATTCTCGAACGCACGCAGCTTCGTAAACGTATGCCCGTATGCCATAAAAGCGATATCGGAAATTTTTTGCGACGCATTCTAAAATATAACGGTTTTAACGTTAATTATGCTCAAACGGTCAGCATAGAAAAAAATTTATAAAGGGCATTCGGGCGTATCTCGCAACCGCGCTGCACCGCGGCGCATTAAAACGCGCGTGGAAGTAACGATATCGCCGTGCTTGTGGTAAGCCGCAGAGTGGCGATAATCGTCGGGCAGGTTTTTTTTTTACCGGTTTTATTCCCGGACGCTTCGAATGTGGAACAGAGCGCGCCCATCGCGTCGGTATATCTGCACGCAACGGAAACTTCGTCGGGGCCCCTCTTCCATTTTATCCGTCAGCGGGGCGGCTATTCCATGGGGCCGGCCCACCGTGTTCCCTTGGTTTTCATCGTCTGCTGTATCGCGGTACCATAAATAAAATATATGTGGACCGCGCGTATACCCCACCAGT
>Ga0157362_1001187_pt1 | contig 10624 bp, 7 predicted proteins | sample AttlaeALBM3_FD_111480 | JGI IMG/M metagenome (GOLD analysis project Ga0157362, IMG submission 111480) | Fungus gardens microbial communities from leaf cutter ant in Ribeirão Preto, State of São Paulo, Brazil - Atta laevigata ALBM3 | ecosystem: Host-associated > Fungi > Mycelium > Unclassified ... | reverse complement strand
CTTGATCATCTTCTGCGTGCTGTTGAACTCCGCCACCAGGTTTTCCAGCGGCTCGCCGCCCAGCGCCGGCGCGCTGGCGTTGGTGTGCAGCGTCGCGCCGTCCAGCGCGATGGCGATCTGATACTGATCCATCGCCTCATCGTCTTTGATGTACTGCTCCTGCTTGCCTTTCTTCACCTTGTAGAGCGGCGGCTGCGCGATATAGACGTGGCCACGCTCGATGATTTCCGGCATCTGACGATAGAAGAAGGTCAACAGCAGCGTACGGATGTGCGAGCCGTCGACGTCCGCATCGGTCATGATAATGATGCTGTGGTAGCGCAGCTTGTCCGGGTTGTACTCGTCGCGGCCGATGCCGCAGCCCAGCGCGGTGATCAGCGTCGCCACTTCCTGCGAAGAGAGCATCTTGTCGAAACGCGCTTTTTCTACGTTAAGGATTTTACCCTTCAGCGGCAGAATCGCCTGATTCTTACGGTTACGGCCCTGTTTCGCCGAGCCGCCTGCGGAGTCACCCTCCACCAGGTAGATTTCAGAGAGCGCCGGATCGCGCTCCTGACAATCCGCCAGCTTGCCCGGCAGGCCTGCGAGGTCGAGCGCGCCTTTACGACGGGTCATTTCACGGGCGCGACGCGCCGCTTCACGCGCGCGCGCCGCATCGATGATCTTGCCGACCACGATTTTAGCGTCGCTCGGGTTTTCCAGCAGGTATTCGCTCAGCAGCTCGTTCATCTGCTGCTCTACCGCAGATTTCACCTCAGACGACACCAGCTTGTCTTTGGTCTGCGAGGAGAATTTGGGATCCGGCACTTTGACCGACACCACGGCAACCAGGCCTTCGCGGGCGTCATCGCCGGTAGCGCTGACCTTCGCCTTCTTGCTGTAGCCCTCTTTGTCCATATAGGCGTTCAGCGTACGCGTCATCGCGGCGCGGAAGCCCGCCAGGTGCGTGCCGCCGTCGCGCTGCGGAATGTTGTTGGTGAAGCAGTAGATGTTCTCCTGGAAGCCGTCATTCCACTGCAGCGCCACTTCCACGCCAATGCCGTCTTTCTCGGTGGAGAAATAGAACACATTCGGGTGGATCGGGGTTTTGTTCTTGTTCAGGTATTCGACGAACGCTTTGATGCCGCCTTCGTAGTGGAAGTGATCGGCCTTGCCGTCGCGCTTGTCTTCCAGACGAATCGACACGCCGGAGTTCAGGAACGACAGCTCGCGCAGGCGTTTCGCCAGGATTTCGTATTCGAATTCGACCACGTTGGTGAACGTCTCATGGCTCGGCCAGAAGCGCACGCGGGTACCGGTCAGATCGGTTTCGCCGGTGACGTTCAGCGGCGCCTGCGGCACGCCGTGCACGTAGGTCTGCTGGTGCACTTTGCCTTCGCGACGAATGGTCAGCTCCAGCTTCTGCGACAGGGCGTTAACCACCGAGACGCCCACGCCGTGCAGGCCGCCCGATACTTTATAGGAGTTGTCGTCGAACTTGCCGCCTGCGTGCAGCACGGTCATGATCACTTCCGCAGCGGAAACGCCCTCTTCTTCGTGAATGCCGGTGGGAATGCCACGGCCATCATCCTGAACGGAAACGGAATTATCGGCATGAATGGTCACGACGATATCACTACAGTGACCGGCGAGCGCTTCGTCGATTGCGTTATCCACGACCTCGAATACCATGTGGTGCAGACCGGTGCCGTCATCCGTATCGCCGATATACATACCCGGGCGTTTGCGTACCGCATCCAGCCCTTTTAGAACTTTGATACTTGAGGAGTCATAAGAATTCGACATCAACGTTTCTCGCTCATTTAATCTTCAGGTTGAACCGCTATTTTACCCTGTTCCACGCGGAACATCTTGCCCTTTTCGTCACTCATATCGATGACATGATCGGTGGCGATAGCGCTGACAAACACCTGAGCCTGCGTGGCTTTCAGTCGCTGCGCCAGCAGGCGTCGACGGCTGTCATCCAGCTCGGAGGCGAAGTCATCAATCAGGTAAAGACAGCGGCGTCCGCTCTGGCGCGTCAGGAACTCGCCCTGCGCCAGACGCAATGCACACATCAATAGTTTTAACTGGCCGCGCGACAGCAGATCTTCGACCGGCGTGCCGTCGGCGCGAATGCGGAAATCCGCTTTATGCGGGCCGCTGGCGGTGTAGGTTAACGCGCGATCGCGTTCGAAATTGCGCTCCAGCAGCTCGCCGTAGGCGCTCTCTTTGTCCCAGCCGCGCTGAAAAGAGAAGTTCAGCGCGAATTCCGGCAAAAACTGCGCGCAGGTGGCGACGATCTCCGCAGAAATAGCGTCGCTGTACTCTGCGCGCCACTGGCTGATCTGCTCCGCCAGCGGCACCAGCTCCTGGTCCCAGGCGCGGATTTGGCTATAGCGCGTGACCTGGCGCAGCGCGGCGTTGCGCTGCTTTAGCAGCCGCCGCAAATTGCTCCAGGCGTTAAAGAAACCGGGCGTGTTGTGAAAACAGCCCCAGTCGACATAGGCTCTACGGTATTTGGGGCCGCCGTTGAGCAAAGTAAACCCTTCGGGCGTAATTAACTGCATCGGCAGCAGCTGCGCCAGCTCGGCAACTTTATGACCGTCGCTGCCGTCGATGCGTACCTTGCTGTCGCCCGCGCGATTCTTGGTCAGGCCGACTGAAATTTCCCGTTCGCTGCTCTCAATGCGGCCGTGCAGCACAAAGGCGGCCTCGTCGTGGCGGATCACGCGTCCCGCCTGCAGGCTGCGAAACGCGCGGCCGTGGCCCAGCGTGTAGATCGCCTCCAGCACGCTGGTTTTGCCGCTGCCGTTCGCCCCGACCAGGAAGTTAAACCCCGGCGCCAGCGCCAGATCGGCCTGCTCGATATTACGAAAGTCTTTGATAAGGAGGCGGGTTAAAGCCATGAATCAGTCCAGCGTGAAGGGCACAAAGGGGTATCGCCTTTTAGCGATCTGGCCGTCAACGGGGAAGCCCGATAACGGCCTCACCACTACCAGGCCGTCGGCGTCGCAGCCAGTCTGGTTGCGGCCAGCGCGCAGGCCCTGGGAGCATACTGAAGTATGTGACCAGGGACGAGCACTGCCCGCGACCAGAATGGCAAGTAAGCCAGGCCGATATATCCTACAAGCGCATGGGCATCACGACGTAGGCCGCTGCCGGACTGGCGAGATCTTCAATCTGCACGCTCGACACCGAATCGGTCAGCAGCAGACGCACGCTCTCGCACTTCAGCGCATTTAGCACGTCCAGCACATAGCTGACGTTAAAGCCGATCTCCAGCTCGCTGCCGCCGTAGGTGACGTCCAGCATCTCTTCCGCCTCTTCCTGTTCAGGGTTGTTGGCGGTGATCTTCAGCTGATTCTCGGTGATATAGAGGCGAACGCCGCGGAATTTCTCATTCGACAGAATGGCGGCGCGCGCAAAGGCCTGCTTAAGAATATCGCAGCCCGCTTCCAACACCTTATCGGGATTTTTCGGCAGCACGCGGCGATAGTCGGGGAAGCGGCCATCCACCAGCTTAGAGGTAAAGATAAAGTCGCCGACGTGGGCGCGGATATTGCTGCTGCCGATTTGTACCTGCAGCGGCGTTTCGCCGCCGTCCAGCAGACGCAGCAGCTCAATCACCCCTTTACGCGGCACGATCACCGAATGGTTCGGCAGCGCCTGGCCAATCGGCATCGAACAGACCGCCAGACGGTGGCCATCGGTGGCCACGGTGCGCAGCTCTTCGCCTTCGGTCTCGAACAGCATGCCGTTAAGGTAGTAACGCACATCCTGATGCGCCATGGAGAACTGCGTCGCCTCGATCAGGCGCTTCAGCGTCGCCTGCGGCAGCGTAAACTCCACTTCGCTCTGCCAGTCGTCCAGATTAGGGAAGTCGCTGGCCGGCAGGGTCGACAGCGAGAAGCGGCTGCGCCCGGAGCGCACCAGCATTCGTTCGCCTTCCAGCGTAACGTTGATCTCCGCGCCTTCCGGCAGTCCACGACAGATGTCGAGGAATTTACGCGCCGGCACGGTGGTCGCGCCCGGCTCGTGCGGCTGGGTCAGCGCCACGCGCGCTACCATCTCCATTTCCAGGTCGGTGCCGGTCAGCAACAGCGTGCCGTCGTTAACCTGCATCAACAGATTTCCCAGGATCGGCAGCGTTGGACGACCGCCTAACGGGCCGCTGACTTGCTGCAGCGGCTTTAGCAACTGCTCACGTTCAACAATAAATTTCATAGCGTCAGGAGGATAAAGTTCGGATGAGATTAGAGAAATCTTCTTTTATGTCGTGGCTCTCTTCGCGCAGCTGCTCGATTTTACGGCAGGCGTGAAGCACCGTGGTGTGGTCGCGGCCACCAAAGGCGTCGCCGATCTCCGGCAGACTGTGGTTCGTCAGCTCTTTCGCCATCGCCATCGCCATCTGGCGAGGACGCGCGACCGAACGCGAACGGCGCTTGGAGAGCAGATCCGCGACCTTAATCTTGTAATACTCGGCCACCGTCTTCTGGATATTGTCGATGGTGACCAGCTTTTCCTGCAGCGCCAGCAGATCGCGCAGCGCTTCGCGCACGAAATCGATGGTAATGGCGCGGCCGGTAAAGTTGGCGTTGGCGATAACGCGGTTCAGCGCCCCTTCCAGCTCGCGCACGTTGGAGCGCAGCCGTTTAGCGATAAAAAAGGCGACTTCGCCCGGCAGGCGGATATCGTTCTCATCCGCCTTTTTCATCAGGATCGCCACGCGCGTCTCCAGCTCCGGCGGCTCGATGGCGACCGTCAGTCCCCAGCCGAAGCGGGATTTCAGACGATCTTCCACACCGTTGATCTCTTTAGGATAACGGTCCGAGGTCAGAATGATTTGCTGATTGCCTTCCAGCAGCGCGTTGAAGGTGTGGAAAAACTCCTCCTGCGAGCGCTCTTTATTGGCGAAGAACTGAATGTCATCGATAAGCAGCGCATCCACCGAGCGGTAGTAGCGCTTGAACTCTTCGATAGCGTTGTTTTGCAGCGCTTTGACCATGTCCTGCACAAAGCGCTCGGAGTGCATGTAAACCACTTTGGCGTTCGGCTTACGCGCGATGATGCCGTTGCCCACCGCATGCAGCAGGTGCGTTTTACCGAGACCGGTGCCGCCATAAAGGAAGAGCGGGTTATAGGCGCCGCCAGGGTTGTCCGCAACCTGACGCGCCGCCGCGCGCGCCAGCTGGTTGGACTTACCCTCGACGAAGTTGTCGAAGTTATGGCGGTTGTTCACGTTGGAGCGGTAGGTCACATCGGCCGGCGCCGGGACGTTGTCCCAGCTTGGGCGCAGGATCTGCGCGGGCGCGGGACGGCTCTCGACCGGCGCGGGCGCGCTGACGCTCGCCATCGCCGGCTGGCTCATCGCCGCGGGCTGCTGCTGTACCGGGCGCGTGCCGACTTCAAAACGCAGCAAAGGCACGTCTACGCCGCAAAACTCGTTGAGCAGCCCGTTGATATTATTAATATATTTATCTCGTACCCAGTCGAGCACAAACCGATTTGGTGCATACAAGGCCAGCGTATTGTCGTTTAACTCCGCCTGCAGCGGTCGAATCCACATGCTGAATTCGGTGGCAGGAAGCTCATCCTGCAAACGGGCAAGACACTGTTGCCAGAGCGTAAGTGACACGGCGGACTCCACTTGTACAAAATCGATAAGAAATAGTAGGCGCTAATAAAGAAACGTTCATTTTTGACACAGACGGTAGAAAGCGCCTGCGACCGCTATCAGCGGTTTCCGCCCCTGGGATCGCGACCGGATCGTCAGCGGAAGGGCGGATCATAGCGCAAAGCGAGTCAGAGATCTTCACTTTCTACACAGTTTTGATCCTTTTTATCCACAGGCCGTGGACAGGTAAAACAGTTTACGCCTGCTGGCGAAAAAAGCTGCGGGGATCGTTGGCAAAAGCGGGCTTTTTCAGGCGACCTCTCGTTTTAGCTCTCTTTTTCAGGCCGCCGATCGTAAGAAGATCCCGCAGGATCCTTGCGCTTTAAAGCGGAGGCCGTATAATTCTTCCCCCGGCGTTGTCGCGCTCTGCCCAATGCCCGGACTCAGCGGGCTGTATCCGGGTTTCCAGGTACCGCGACCAGCGAAGTAAATTGACTCCGGACTGTACAATTATTACAATCCCGCCTCTTTATTAAAGACACATTGAGGCGTTGGTCGTTTTACTGGCCCACATAACGCGTCACCCAGTGAAATTTTTCAAGTTTAGGTAGAAATCGCCATGAAACGCACTTTTCAACCGTCCGTACTGAAGCGCAACCGTTCTCACGGCTTCCGTGCTCGTATGGCAACCAAAAATGGTCGTCAGGTTCTGGCACGTCGTCGTGCTAAAGGCCGTTCTCGTCTGACCGTTTCTAAGTAATAAAAGCTAACCCTCGTGGTTAAGCTCGCATTTCCCAGGGAGTTACGTTTGTTAACTCCCACTCATTTCACTTTCGTCTTCCAGCAGCCACAACGGGCTGGCACGCCGCAAATCACCATCCTCGGCCGCCTTAATTCGCTGGGGCATCCCCGCATCGGTCTTACCGTCGCTAAAAAGCACGTCAAGCGCGCGCACGAACGCAACCGGATCAAACGTCTGACCCGTGAAAGCTTTCGTCTGCGTCAGCATGAATTGCCGGCGATGGATTTCGTCGTTGTGGCGAAAAAGGGGATTGCCGACCTCGACAACCGTACGTTGGCGGAAGCGTTGGAGAAGTTATGGCGTCGTCACTGTCGCCTGGCGCGCGGCTCCTGATCGTCCTGATCCGCGTCTATCAGCGCGGCATCAGCCCCTTGCTGGGACCACACTGTCGGTTTCAGCCAACCTGCTCTCATTATGGAATTGAGGCGTTACGCAGGTTTGGCCTGATAAAAGGCAGTTGGTTGACACTCAAACGCGTATTAAAATGCCACCCTTTGAACCCGGGTGGTGACGATCCTGTGCCGCCAAAAAACCTTTGATACCAGAGAACATTAACGATGGATTCGCAACGCAATCTCTTTCTCATCGCTTTTCTGTTCGTGTCTTTCATGATCTGGCAAGCCTGGCAGACGGACCACGCTCCGCAGCCGCAGCAGACCCAGACCACGCAAAACACCAACAGCGCAGCAGGTGATGCCGCCAGCCAGGGCGTACCGGCCAGCGGCCAGGGCAAAACGATCACCGTTAAGACTGATGTCCTGTCATTGAATATCAACACCCGCGGTGGCGATGTCGAGCAAGCACAGCTGCTGACCTACCCGGACAAACTGGGTTCCGACCAGCCGTTCCAGCTGCTGGAGACCACGCCGTCCTTCGTTTACCAGGCACAGAGCGGGCTGACTGGCCGCAACGGTCCGGATAACCCGAACAACGGCGCGCGTCCGCTGTTCACCGCCGCACAGGATCACTTCGAAATGGCCGACGGCCAGACCGAACTGCGCGTGCCGATGACCTACACCGCGGAAAACGGCGTGGTTTACACCAAAACCTTCGTCTTCAAGCGCGGCGAGTACGCGGTGGACGTGAACTACAACGTCAACAACACCACGCAGCAGCCGCTGGAAGTGTCGCTGTTCGGCCAGCTGAAGCAGACCATCGATCTGCCTAAGCATCGCGACACCGGCAGCAACAACTTTGCGCTGCATACCTTCCGCGGCGCGGCCTACTCCACCAGCGACGAGAAGTACGAAAAGTACAAGTTCGACACCATCGCGGATAACGAAAACCTGAGCACCACCACCAGCAACGGCTGGGTGGCGATGCTGCAGCAGTACTTCGCGACCGCATGGGTGCCGCGCACCGCTGGCAACAACGCGCTCTACACCAGCAACCTGGGCAACGGCGTGGCGGCGATCGGCTATAAATCTGCGCCGGTAACCGTGGCGGCGGGTCAGCAGCAGGATCTGGGCGCCACGCTGTGGGTCGGTCCGGAAATTCAGGACAAGATGGCTGCCGTCGCGCCGCATCTCGACCTGACGGTCGACTACGGCTGGCTGTGGTTTATCTCTCAGCCGCTGTTCAAGCTGCTGAAGTTTATCCACAGCTTTATCGGTAACTGGGGCTTCTCCATTATCGTCATCACCTTTATCGTGCGCGGCATCATGTACCCGCTGACCAAAGCGCAGTACACCTCGATGGCGAAAATGCGCATGCTGCAGCCGAAGATTCAGGCGATGCGCGAGCGCCTGGGCGACGATAAGCAGAAGCAGAGTCAGGAGATGATGGCGCTGTATAAAGCGGAGAAGGTCAACCCGCTGGGCGGCTGTCTGCCGCTGGTTATCCAGATGCCGATCTTCCTTGCGCTTTACTACATGCTGTCTGGTTCGGTGGAGCTGCGCCACGCGCCGTTCGTACTCTGGATCCATGACCTGTCGGCGCAGGACCCCTACTACATCCTGCCGATTCTGATGGGCATCACCATGTTCTTCATTCAGAAGATGTCACCGACTACCGTGACCGATCCGATGCAGCAGAAGATCATGACCTATATGCCGGTTATCTTTACCGTGTTCTTCCTGTGGTTCCCGTCAGGTCTGGTGCTGTACTACATCGTCAGCAACCTGGTCACCATTCTCCAGCAGCAGCTGATTTATCGCGGGCTGGAAAAACGCGGTCTGCACAGCCGCGACAAGAAGAAGGCGTAACGCGCTTACGCCCGTCTGACAATCTGGTTTACCCTGAGGCGGTCATTACGACCGCCTTATTTTTTAGCGAGAGAAAAATCCATGAGCCACAGCGATACTATCGTCGCCCAGGCGACGCCTCCCGGACGCGGCGGCGTCGGTATTTTGCGTATTTCCGGCGCGCGCGCCGCTGAGGTGGCGCAGCAGGTGCTCGGCAAGTTGCCGAAGGCGCGCTACGCCGACTATCTGCCGTTTAAAGACGCCGACGGCAGCGTGCTGGATCAGGGCATTGCGCTGTGGTTTCCCGGCCCGAACTCCTTTACCGGCGAAGATGTGCTGGAGCTGCAGGGCCACGGCGGCCCGGTGATCCTCGATCTGCTGCTGAAACGCATCGTCGCGCTGCCGGGCGTGCGCATCGCCCAGCCGGGCGAGTTCTCTGAGCGCGCCTTTCTCAACGACAAGCTCGATCTGGCGCAGGCCGAAGCGATCGCCGATCTGATTGACGCCAGCTCCGAGCAGGCGGCGCGTTCGGCGGTGAACTCGCTGCAGGGCGTTTTCTCCACCCGCATCAATCAGCTGGTGGAAGCCCTTACTCACCTGCGCATCTATGTCGAGGCGGCTATCGACTTCCCCGATGAGGAGATCGATTTTCTTTCCGACGGCAAAATCGAAGCGCAGCTCGACGACGTGATCGTCGAGCTGGATGGCGTGCGCGCCGAGGCGCGTCAGGGCAGCCTGCTGCGCGAGGGCATGAAGGTGGTGATCGCAGGTCGCCCGAACGCCGGGAAGTCGAGCCTGCTCAACGCGCTGGCCGGCCGCGACGCGGCGATCGTCACCGATATCGCCGGCACCACGCGCGACGTGCTGCGCGAGCATATTCATATCGACGGCATGCCGCTGCATATCATCGATACCGCCGGGCTGCGCGAGGCCAGCGACGAGGTCGAGCGTATCGGCATTGAGCGCGCCTGGCAGGAGATTGAACAGGCGGATCGCGTGCTGTTTATGGTGGACGGCACCACCACCGACGCCACGGAAGCGGCGCAAATCTGGCCCGACTTTGTTTCGCGTCTGCCCGCGGCGCTGCCGATTACCGTGGTGCGCAACAAAGCGGACGTCACTGGCGAAACGCTGGGCCTGACGGAAGTGAACAGCCACTCACTGATCCGGCTCTCGGCGCGCACCGGCGCGGGCGTCGAGGCGCTGCGCGACCATCTGAAACAGTCGATGGGCTTTTCCGGCAATATGGAAGGCGGCTTCCTGGCGCGCCGTCGTCATCTTCAGGCGCTGGAGTTAGCGGCGACGCATTTACAGCAGGGCAAGGCGCAGCTGCTGGGCGCCTGGGCGGGCGAACTGCTGGCGGAAGAGCTGCGTCTGGCGCAGCAGGCGCTGAGCGAGATCACCGGCGAGTTTACCTCTGACGATCTGCTGGGACGGATATTCTCCAGCTTCTGTATTGGCAAGTGACCATCGCCTCACCATAGCTTCTGCTTATTTGCGCCTTTGCTATTTGGCGGCGCACGGCCCTTGGGGTATAAACGAGAGAAGACCGCGTTGGCTTTGCCGATGCGCCTTCGACACGACAAGCCTCAGGCGGCCGTTTCCGCCAGACAAAGGAGAGTAGAATGCAGACCCCGCTCGACCAACCCGCGCTGGACCAGCTTTTTAACCAGGCCCGCACCCATAGTTACTGGCAGAACAAACCTCTTGAAGCCGGCGTGCTGGAGCAGCTCTACGCGCTGACCGCGCTGGGCCCAACCTCGGCCAACTGTTCCCCTGGCCGCTTCGTGTTCGTCACCTCGCAGGAAGGCAAAGAGAAGCTAAAGCCCGCGCTGTCGTCTGGCAATCTGGAAAAGACCATGACCGCGCCGGTGACGGTGATCGTGGCTCACGATCTGGCGTTCTACGAGCAGCTGCCGCAGCTGTTTCCGCACGCTGACGCGCGCAGCTGGTTCACCGGCAGCCCGGAACTGGCGAAAGAGACCGCCTTTCGCAACAGTAGCCTGCAGGCGGGTTATCTGATTCTGGCGGCGCGTTCGCTCG
>Ga0157362_1001186_pt1 | contig 10627 bp, 4 predicted proteins | sample AttlaeALBM3_FD_111480 | JGI IMG/M metagenome (GOLD analysis project Ga0157362, IMG submission 111480) | Fungus gardens microbial communities from leaf cutter ant in Ribeirão Preto, State of São Paulo, Brazil - Atta laevigata ALBM3 | ecosystem: Host-associated > Fungi > Mycelium > Unclassified ... | reverse complement strand
CTTGACGAGGACGACCGGCCGGACGAGAGTCTCAGCGAGGAATGAAAACATGTCTGTGAACATGTTCTTCTTTTTAAATATGTACACTCTTTCTTTATGTCTGCGCGCGAAATAAAATTATTGCGGAAGGGAATGAATGTATTACTTCCGAGTAAAGATGCGCGTTCGCTGTAATGAGATATAAAGATGTATAAAGCTGCCTTTATGTCGTTCAGCAATGTCAAGGTCGATTTTTTTATTAGTGCGTCTGATAAAACGTTTAGCGGTCACATTCACTCGCGGATCGATCTTCCGTTCGTACGCATCGTTCCACATCATCGCTGCTATCGGAAAAGTTCAATAAGGAAGGTATTATGTGCAACGTGCGAGAATTGCTCGGCGAGCTCTCTTGAACAACGTCCCGGTCTTCCTTTCTCATTAATTAATAACCCATGGATATTTTGTGATACTCGATATTTTATGAATGAATGCGTATCCAAAAATACAAATGTTACTCTCTAAATTCTTTAGAGTGGAATCTCACTCTAAAGAATGAAAATTGAGCTAATCTTGAAAGAGTGTGGCTCAATCCTTAAAAGTAAGATTTTACCCTTTAGAATGAGAGTCATTCTAAATGTTTTAGAGAGTGATTATATCCGTGCTTTTAACATCTCATATATTTATTTGAACTGAACTACGTACATATGATCAATTTGGTAGAGGCGTACAATATTTATTTAAAGCGCGTCTTGCAGCGCGAATATTTGCAGCAAATAGACGCGGAGTAGTTCAGCGAGCCATAATCCTTCGCTTTAAATTAGTTTAAAATATCGTAGAGCTACACAGATATTATTCTCATTCGCAGCAGGTGAAACTTCTGGCACCATTTTGCACGCGGCACATATCAAGAAATGAACTCCAACGGCGAATATTACAAAATGTTTCGAATTATTGAATTCTACGATGAGAAAGAACGTCGAACTTAGGCTAATATTCGTAGTCGATTCTTATTTCAAGACTGTCTTAAGTAAGCTTGAGATATTAATACAATTCTGTGATTGGTTTGTCACATCTTAAACTTAAACTGTACTTAAGATCTTAAATATAAGAATTGACTATGAATACTAGCCTTAAACTTATCTCTGAAATATTTATATCATGATATACGTCGGACGATAAAGATTGTATTACAGAAAATAGATTTTCAATTAGCCAAAGCTTTCGAGGATTAATCGTTGATCTAATAATTTATGGACATAAATCTTCGAAGAAACGTATTTATAAATTATGAATTTCTTCCAAAATAGATCGTATAGTGTCCATTACGTCTCGTATATTTTTCATCTGATGTTAAAGCGTGAATCTTGATAGAAAGGACCTTTCTTAGGCGTACCTGATTTTATATTGAACCTGGTAGAAATGTCGAAAAGACGATCGAATTTCGAACTAAAGTGTCGTTTATAATACGGCAACGCGATACTGGTAATTTTATTTTCAATCATCAATTAAATGTCGACAGTAAGTATAATAGATAACTCGAGCAATCTCTCGAGTTCCTCGTTCTTCGCAGCCGACAGGACCAATTGTATAGACCGAGTAATGTTTAGATACAGCCGAACCATAACTGGTAGACTGCGAAGTCATTTCCAGTAAGTTCTATTCATTGCAAAACTGCGCTAAAAGACATCTCCGTATTCTTGAATAAGGAAGAGAGTATATTGCTACTGTTTAATGCTATTTGGGTCCAAAACTGAAGGAAAATCTTTGGCAGGAGCGAAATATTGAACATTTGCTGATTCAGCGATTCAGCGCTGGATTCAAACGTTAATGAAATATCAATTATTATAATTGTTATTATAAACAGAGACAGATATAGATCGTTGTACTCGATATAGTTGCAAGATAAATTTAAGAATTTGGGACGAATTCTTACGCAAATCGATTTTGTCTTATTCATATTACATTGTAGTAATTTATTTATTTATTTATTTAGATGCGTTTATATCCTTTTGACAAAGGAATTCTCGAGTATTTTCAAAGCATCTCTGATCATGTTATGAACCTATTACCTCAAAGGACCAATATTTATAGGCACAGTTAAGTCTAGTCAGAATTACCAAACGTACTTCCATTATTGCGTATCTTCTTATACATATATAAGAGTCAAGTGTCCATAAAATCTCTCTATTTGTGTAAAGACAGAATTATAATAAATTAAAGAATTTAGTTTAGACAGGAAATGTCGTTCAGAAAGAATGATTTTGCTGAACTATCTAAAAATTTAGCTAGATGCAGATCTAAAAATAATTTTGGACTATCAAAATTGTTATGTAAACGCTTAAATGATATAATGAACGATATTGTAAAAAGTTTTAACATTTCAGCAATTAGTTTAAACTACTGTACATAATTATATTGATGATCAAAACAAAATTATTTTTAAATTTGCACCTAAATTTTTAGATATTTTATCAAAATCGTTTTTTACGTGCAGAAAGAATAGAAGCTAATTAAAAAAAAAAAATCAATAATTTTCTAACATTTTTGTACAATTGAAGATTAAAATCAGCAAACACATTTTCCCGAGGCTGTTAATCCACGTGGCTAGACGGGAGAATTTATGGACCCTTTTTAGCCCTAGAGAGCCATTTATGTACATATGCATTACGTGCGAGAGAATCTCCATAGTAATAAACTATTTTCACTTAAAAGCGTTGCATTTTTCTCGTGTCGCCCATTTCCCTCGGACGAAGATAATACAATCGTCACATTGCGCTCGCGTCGCAAGACGTCGGAGAAATGCCGTTGACAAATCCACAACGATGCGGTCGCGCGTCGCTGCGTCAGAATAAATAATATCATTTAGCGTTCGTCAAACACCCTGCCTATTTCCTAGTCTGTCGTGCAATAGCTATGTTTGTCCATCTTGAGTCTGTCTATATGATTAATTATATACGCAAGTATTTCCTTTCATAGAAGTTGCCAGAATATGACGCAATCTTTGCAGGATTGTCCACTTGGTTTCTTAGGATCGAGGTGTTTCTAGTTAAGTTTAAGTGTCTCCAAATTTTAAAAGACTCGTGATTTTATTGTAATAGTCCAAATCACACGCCCTAATAGATAGAAGACAAAGGACATTGCGACTAACATATTCCGGAGTAAAACAAAATATAATAACAATAAATAAAAGAAGTATAATATGAAATTTTATAATATGTATATAATCTATCATCATTAGCTCTGCTTCGTTCCATGAAATTCAATTTTTTTACCGTACGACGTTTTGTCTTAATATTTTCTTTATTTATATATTAAATATATAATTATATTTATATATAATATTTATAATATTATATATAAATATATATAATATAAATATTTATAATATATATAATATTATAATATATATATAAATATTTAAGACAAAACGTCGTACGGTAAAAAAATTGAATTTCATGGAACGAAGCAGAGCTAACGATGATAGATACTCTGATTATATAAGTAACAATTGTATTATTAATTTCGTCAAATATCTCAATTTATTTAAAGATTACATCCGATTGCTGGAATCTAAAAATGAAAAAACGTCGACAGATGGTTGCGATTAGCATCTTATGTTCCGTGACGAATGATATGGTCAAATAAATTACCTAGAAAAGCAAAATCAATCTCGGGAATATCTCGGGGTACAATATTGTTTATTTTATTATTCAACGATGTACGTTTATTTTGGTCTGTCTTAACTGCATGTTATATTTCGTGCAGTAGCGCGACATAAGCTTGTAAATTCGATCGCTCTAAATTCAGTGAGATCGTCGGAAATTGCGCAAAAATTGTTTCTCGTCGATCATATCTTATAATATAATTACTTACTTTATGTTGATATTACAAATTTTTGACGCATTTGAAATCAAGAAAATATTTTTAAATTTACACGATTTTCTATAATTTTTTTTTAAATTTGTATAAATTTATGTCTGATAATATTGTGACAATATTTGATATTATTATAAAATATTTTGGTGTGTATTTTTTGTTTCGTTCAAACATTTAGTTTCTATTAATGTAGATAATTCTAAAAATTAGGAAAAGATGAGAAGTTGAACGAAAATTAACGTTAATCTATATTGGTGAAGATGGACATTAATCGAATTGATAACATATCTCCATCGATATTTATGAGTCAATTCTAAACAGAATCGTAATCTGTTCTCGTAAAATCTGTAAGAACTTATAACTGGAATTATAATTCTAAGACGTACGATCATTCGTAAATATTTATATGATTTCTCATAAACCTTACGGTTAGCAAAAAGCTGCCGTAAAGATATTGCATAAAGTTATGAACATTCCACACGCACACAGTTACAAGTTTACGGGAAACAAATTATGAGCCTTACGATTCTGCTTAGAATTGACTTATTAGTTTCCTGCAATATTAAGACAATTGTCAATTGCAATTTTTTATATTCAAAAATTGTTAGTTACGATATAATGATTCAGGGTCGGCCTATTTTTATATGTAGGCGTTTTACATTGTCGCTTATAGCATTCGTAATTATCTTCAGCGTCGTGATGGAGCTATAAAAAGGAGGACGCGTCAGCGATTCGTTTATATAATTAGACACTTTCCTCGCCGCGGCCTCATTAAAATCAGTGTAACTAAGCATGTGCGTGCACCCAGGTTGATCGATCGTAGTAAGTAAATTTCCATTGCGTTCAGAAACAGCTCCCACACCGCCGGGAATAGATTTTTTTCGTCTGGCTACGAGATTTTTTAAGTACCTAAGTGCACTCACCATACAAGTACGACAAGCCCGCAACAAAAAAAGCTGATTGGGAGTGTATCTCAAAAAAACTCTCTTAAGTACCTCCTCGTTTCACTGAAAGCTCCGAAATGAATTAATCATATCGATTACATATCAGTCAACATCCGTTCCATCTCACATTTATCGGCAGCGATTCTATCTTTAATTAAGAACAGAATGAACATTTCAGTTTACTGAGTATCTATGAAATTAATATAGGAAAAATTTGAGTTAAATCTCTCTATACGCGAAAATCTTGCAAAAGGGATTTAAATCTGTGAAAAATCAGATTAACGCTTCGGAGTAATATTATCTTTCTCAGAATAGTAATCACAATGATTGGCAAATAATATTAAAGCTGGAATAATAGTTCTTATATATAATCGCAGATAAAATCCGTATACTTTACAAATTAAGTTAATTCAAGTAGAGCATTGAATTCGCGGAATTGTATCATTTATTATATTTCATTAAAACAATAATTTACTGGTCTTCATATGAAACCTCGATTAGCTCAAAGTATCATATCATTAAAAAATTCGGGATGCTAGAGATGCGAGAATAATGTGAGTATTATTAACGTGTGAAATGGGATATAGTGAAGAGAACTTGATAAGGAGGTCAAAACGTCTGCAACTTCATCCCGAGCTTGTTAGGAAAACCGTATTTTATTGAACGACGACAACTGGGCTTTTTTTTTCCTCAGAGACATGATGCAAATAATCCTTAATAATATTAAGTTCCTGACCATCCTAGCGCGTTTGTCCGCATAATTTCCGACATAAATTTCCCGTCTTGAAACTTTTCCGATGTCTTCGCCTGGCACTGCAACATTAAACAACCGCTCGGTGCTTCATCGTCGATTTGGCGAAGTAACGGCCGCCCTTGTACAATTTTATATACATATTTTATGATACTTGTTAGAGTATGTCAAGTGTAAATCTGTGTGATCGTGCATCGCACTCAAGACGATAAATACTCTTATTACTAATAAATACTATTTTTTGTTTTGTATTTTTATCTTTTATTGGAGTCATCAACTAAATAAGTTTTATATATATATATAGTTTGCTTATTCTCTGATCTTAGCAACTGCGCTTCGTTAGAAAGAATGAAATATATCAACATCTTTTCAATTTAATACTTTAGAGAAAAAGAGAGAAAAGCTCATTTATTATGCGCTCTGGGACAAGTCTCTTCGAGCGCAAAAACAGTAATATAAAAAAAAAAGGCTTTAAAAAGTACAAATAAAGCAGCAGTAAAACGGCATTAATATAACAAGAACGAGTTTGTATGAAATTATCGACAATCATTTCATCGACAATGTTTTAATCGACATTATTTAATTGACATTATTAATTGACCAGCATGGTGAAATCACCGACAATATATACATTTGTATCATTTATATCAACATTTGTTTTACCAAACTCTGTTATTGAATAAGGATGTTCCGAATTACGGAAGCGCATGCACAGAAAAAAATATTTGAATTAACTGGAATTGTGATGAAAAATGAACGTTAAGTTAACTTTAAATGAAAGTTAAGTTTACTAGATTGCTGGTTTATTAAATTCTGATTATTTTAATTCTGAGAATTCTGATAAATTTAACCAGAAATCTAATAAATAAGTAGAAGTAAACTTATAACTAGAATTCTGGATCGTTCATTTTCCACAATTCCAGTTAATTCAACAAATATGTTTTTTCCGTGTGACGTTAAAGCGCATTGCATTTTTCTCTATTTGCTGTACAACAATGACAAATGATCATGCGCTTTGTGTACAATTCGAAACGCACCATCAATGATGCCTATGTATGAAAATGTTAACTTTATTCTAGTGTAGACTCAAAGGTGAATATTAGTCCTTTCATTCTCTTTACGTAATAAGCACAGTTCGTCGAATGCTGTTGGACAAATGGCAAAAATTGTTTTGTCTGATCATGGGGAATTATATATGAAAATATCGTATAATTTGTACTGTCATCTTTGCTCCACGTCCACTTAATACTTCTTTTGCGAGGAAATTAATGTAAAATTACCGGTTGTGAAATTACCGATCAAAATATGACATATAAACGCAGCTTTACGTACATATGTACGTAAGTACAAAGTCATTAAAACGAGTGTTGATGTAAACATTGTCGATGATTTCATTATGTCGGTCAATTAATATTGTCGGCTAAATCAATGTCGGTTAAATGGTGTCGATTAAAAACATTATTGAAATGATTGTCGATGATTATAGAAACTCGGATTGGATATGTATTTGAGATACTTTTATTTGAAAAACAGTATTTGTAAGACAATTGTATTTTGTATTTTGTATTTCATGGCAACATTTAATTCTATATTTTGTATTTCATATACCTACTAACAATAAGATTGACAATCAATCTCATTATTTGAATTACAAAATACAAAAAACTTTCAATCTTTCGATTTTAAGTACAAAATATGTAATACTTTCATGTACTTCGTTGAAATGTGCTTGTATTGCAAATACTGTGTTTCAAATAAGAGTATAATAAATAAGAGTTGTATAACAAATATATGCTCAGTTCTGATAACAAGAATAATATAAAGGAAAAAAAGGAATAATATGTAAAGTAATAATAATGTGCAAAAAGAAAAGTGCAAAGATCATGCATAAGTGCGTAAATATGTACATATAAAGCATGCATATAAGATTAATAATAGTAATAATAATTTGATTAGATTAAAGAGAAAGAGCGATATGATTTAAGTTACCTCACTCTTTCTAAATTGAATGACAATTTCATAGAAATACATAATCTGTTTTTATTACGTCTTTGGTTGGAACAAACGATAAAAATATGATTGAAAGATGCTTTTTTTTCTAATTAATTTTCCAAGAAATTAATATTGGAATAAATTCGAGATCTGTGCGTGTGTGTGTGTGTGTGTGTGTCAAGAGATCTATCAAATAATTTAATTTCAACAGCTACAATATTCTGAATTTGATTGGAGCTGACATTGAGAACTACAATTTTCATTTGAGGAGAAAATGTCAATTTTCTCATTATCACAAGCATTTTTTTAGGCATCCGGGCATCTGAAATTGGGAAATCCGGGCGTCAAAAAAATTGGAACGACGATGACTGGTAGAAAATAGTCTTAGTGTTTGGCAGCGAGTGATGCCAATATTTATTAGTAAGACGCTAATGGGTCCAAGTCGTTTGTTGCGGCTCAAACGAAAACGATCGCCGGCCTCCACGTTTTCGAAAGTATCATAGGAAAGCGAGACCTCACGAGTGGAATTGACGTGGTGCGGCACGTGATATAACATGCGTGCTACGTGTTAATAATATTTATCCCAACATCGGACCGTTTAAACGCTCGTGTAACACGTTTAAACGCAGCGTCGTGAAATTTTCCAGAAATAACTGCACGGCCCTTCGACGAGAACGACTGTCGATTACGACCGTCTTTATTTTGTCTCGCGCCTAGACTAATTCGACAAACTTTATATTTAGGAAAGGATTCAAGCGTCAGTTGAAATCTTTTTTCAGAAAAAGAACTTGTCTTAGCAAAACTTGAACTTTGTCTTATCAAAACTTTAATTTATTACAAAATTATAAAATTATACTTATGCTAAATTACTGATCTTCGTGGAGCTACCTCGAATCAGAGTGAGATGTTCCGACAAATACTTTCAGTTTAAACTTAAGCGAGATTATTTAATTAATAATTAAAGGTACACACGCATTCATTGGTTCTCGGATATCTTGCATAGAACTGCGAGGAACTATAAAAGGATCATCGTAGTTGTCTATTCTCACGTACTTCGTTCCGGAGTATCATTTCAGAGCACGTCGTTTTGTGGAGTAACTTACAATTTCCGACGAAACTATTTTCTACTGAGTATCTCTTATCTCGCTCGAATTATCCACCGTTATTGTAAATTCCGTTGCCGCACACGTGGAAATTCCAGGACATTGCAGGACATCGGATAAACCGCGGAGCTCATCCCTACCGAGACGGCAATTTATTCGGATACGAAATTACGCTCATTGACAATTTCACTGGAAAGCGGAAACCGATCAACCAAATTTGCATACAAAAATTACCGTTGCGCCGTGCAAATCGCAATTTGCGAAGGAAGAAGAAGTGTGGGATTTAACGCGAAATCCGAATTCCGATAATTCTTCTATTTTTAAAACAGAAAGAGGACTGTATAACGTTTTGTGATAAAATAATCCTTTGCAGCAAATATAACTAAGTAGTGCAACGAAAAACCTGTAACTATTGGAAGAACTTCGTTAAAAATTTAGAATCCGATCGAAACTTTTATCGAAACTAAAAATGAATACTCATTACGTGTCAATTTTGAAACCATATAGCCCTTTTTCATAAATGTTAATTTTAATATTTGTAATTATTGTTTCAATAATTAAATTATGATGTTTATGAAGAAGAAATACTTATATTCTTTGGCCAAAATTAACGCACAATTGAAATTTCGGTTTTCGATTTTGGTCGAAATTTAATTATTATTTCAATAAATTATGAAGAAAAAATATATGATATATGTCTATATACATATAATCTTCATAGGATTTCTATTTTTTAATTTTGGTTTCGATTGAAATTGATATGTAGCTGAGTGTTTCGGTTTAGTTCCGGCAAAAGTTTCGAATTTATCTATTTAAAATTGATCTTGACCTTTAATATCCTTAGCCCTTACGTCCGGTCTTAACTTATGTTAGATTTATGCCTGATGATAAATGTAAAAATTGTACTTTTCTATCTATGATTAATTAAACTGATGATTTTGCAGTGAATAACTTTTAAAATTACTAATATATCTAATAAAATTACTAATATCAGTGATTAGTCATAATTAGAAAAACTCAATTTTTTCATTAGGTAAAATTCTAAACTACACGGAGAGAATTTTTTTTAGAGATTATGAAAATATGATAATCGTGAGACAACAATGTATTTTATAAAATTTTATGTAAATTTCTTTCTCATTCATTGATAAAACTACAATAAAGTATAAAATAAGTTTGATTAATTTTACTGAAGTGTATGATAAAAATCTTTTTCTTTAAAATATTGTATTGTACCACAACTATTTTTTAAGTCATATTTTAAGGATAAATTTTAAGAGAAAATTCTGTTCGTGTACAAGTTAATAAAAAATTAAAAACCAGGCTTTACATTCAATTGAATTAGATATCGATGTATCTAAACAAGATCCTCTTGTCGAAAATATCAGAATTTCAAAATTAAGTCATTTCTATGAAATCTTGCAGACAAACGAACGCGGATTAACACGATAAAATTACTATATAAAATAGTTTACTATGCTGCACTGTTAATAATAGCAAACAAGACGTTTAACATTAGGAAAATGCAATGTTAATAAACATTTGCGTTTCGTTATATTTTTAATTCTTAATGTTGTAATAAATTAGTTCATTTTTAAAGATTTAATAAACGTTGCTCGTGTTATTTAATTATCTAATTATTATTAACATTTGCATTTTGTTATCAAGCGTTTCAGAAGCTTTTTATTATTTTTTATTTTATTTCTTCGATTTTCCAGGATGATATATATATCATAATTCCCATCAGTTATCGACGACTCTCATCCTATCATCTCGATTAATTACCCGTCCGTCATTTTGGATGTTCAACGAAATCCTTCGGTCCCTCAACACAGAGAAATCACGTCGGATAATTTCCGATGAGTGCATGCGTCATTGTTTGCATTGTTACGACCTATAAACCCATATAAACCTTTATATCGACACAACGCGATTGCGCGGGGCGAAGTGACGTTAAGTGACGTTGATTGTTATCAATGAAT
>Ga0157362_1001185_pt1 | contig 10631 bp, 11 predicted proteins | sample AttlaeALBM3_FD_111480 | JGI IMG/M metagenome (GOLD analysis project Ga0157362, IMG submission 111480) | Fungus gardens microbial communities from leaf cutter ant in Ribeirão Preto, State of São Paulo, Brazil - Atta laevigata ALBM3 | ecosystem: Host-associated > Fungi > Mycelium > Unclassified ... | reverse complement strand
TGGGCCAGCCACAATGATCGCAGTCTTCGGGGCATTCATTCCCCGTTCCTGCCACACGCGCCGGACCGTTACGAGAGCCCATGTCATTTCCTTCAGTGCTGACCATCATCGCCGACCGCAAGTCTGGCCCCCTCAAACCCGAAGCCATCGATGTGGCCCGGACACTCGTCAAAGGCAGCAAGCCGGTTGTGCTGTCCGAAGGTGAGGCCGTCGACATTCCCTGCCCGAAGCCAGGGCCGGGGTCCGCAAGTGCTGCAACCATCCGCGCAACGCTTGCGCCCTATCGCGTGGATGCACTGCTCATGAAAACACGCGGGCGCCGCAAGGCGCTGCTTGTTGCAGACATGGATAGCACCATCCTCACCGGCGAGACGCTGGACGATCTCGCGGCTCTTGCAGGCTGCGGGGAGGAAGTGGCTGCGATCACTCAAGCTTCCATGAACGGAGAGCTTGATTTCGACACAGCACTTGAACGTCGGGTCGCGCTTCTCGCAGGCAAACCCGCCTCCCTTCTTGAAGACGTCTGGAAGAGCCTGACCCTGACGGATGGAGCCCGCGAGCTCGTCCAGACCATGAAGGCACACAATGCCCGCACGGCACTTGTTTCAGGCGGATTCACATGGTTCACGCAACGTGTTGCGGAACTGTGCGGCTTCGATGAGCATCATGGCAACGCGCTTGAAATCATTGATGACACCATGACCGGCAAGCTCGCAGCGGATATTCTTGGGCCAGATGCCAAACGGGATCATCTGGAACGCCTGACAGAAGAGCGCGGCGTGCAGCTTCGTGCTGCCCTGACCACGGGTGATGGCGCAAACGACATCCCCATGCTGATGGCTGCCGGTCTTGGCCTAGCCTTCCACGCAAAACCCAATGTTCGCAAGATCGTTGGCACACAGATCAATTTCTCAGGTCTGCGTGCCCATCTTTTTGCACAGGGCTATACAGCCAGGAAGTTTGTCACCGACTGAAGCACCTCAATATCCCCAGATGTATGGCGGTGGTCCACCGCCATATGGGGTGTATGGAACAACATATCCGGGCTGCGGCGCGTAATAGACAGGTGGCGGGGCATAGCCCTGATAAGGCGCGTAACCGTAGCCGTTATAGTAGGACGACGTTGCAGCGCCCACAGCGAGGCCGGTTGCAAGCCCAGCGCCTATGCCCCAGCCACCCCAACCCCAGCCGCCGCCCCAGCCTGGCATACCCCAGCCATAGCCGAACCAGCCGGGTCCACCCCAGCCGTTCCAGCCAGCGCCACGCCAGCCAGAGAAACGGGGGCCACCCCATCCGCCTCCCCAACCGCCACCGGGACGAAACCCCCAACCGGGACCGCCTCGATACCCACCACCACCGGGGCCGCCACGAAAGCCGCCGCCTCCACCAAAGCCACCACGCGGGCCGCCACCGTGAAAACCACCGCCGCCTCCCCAACCGCCGCCATGGAAACCACCTCCCCCGCCACCATGGCCGCCGCCACCGCCAGGAAATGCCTGCGCAGGAAGGGACACAGCACTTGTCATCAGGGCCAGAGCAAATGCCGTGCTAACCTTTGTAAATCGTTTCATGGTCAGTCTCCTCCGGCCCAGTCATTGGCAAAAATGCCAGAGCCTCTCATATCGGTGCAGGTTGAGCGCGAAAAAAGGGCGAAATACGGCAGTGGAACATTCTGTTTCACGTGAAACATCCAGTCGCATTATCTTCGGCGGCGCCGGGCACTCACATGCCCTCCAAGGCGCTCCAGAGCCTGACGCAAATCCTCATCATCAATATCCGCTACATTCACCTGAAGGGGTTTCGGTCTAACGGGACGCGGTGTCTCGAATGCCGTCATGTCCTGAACGACCTTCAACCGCTTAAGTGTATGTTCACCACGCAGCCCGCAGGCCGTGTTGATGCGTTCGAGAATTTGCGGAGCAAAATGCTGGAGTTCCATCGCCACCGGCCCCGAGCAGGCAAGGGTAAGTGTTCCTGCGCTCATGCGTCGTGGCTCGGTCTCGCGCCCCAGACGTGGGCCAACAAAATCCTCCCAGTCCATCATCAACCGAACAAGCAGCGGCGATTTTTTCTTGAATGCCAGCTTTGTCAGGCCTGGGATAAAGGTTCCGATCTGGCGCTCGCCCCATTTGCGGGGCTGCCATCCACCATCCTGAGCATTTCCCTGAGTAGAAGACGCTGTCGGGTGCTTGTTTGAAATGCGATCCTTCGTCATATCCGCTCCTGTGACTCCCGATGCATCCGCCCTGCTCCGCTGGTATGATACCCACCGGCGCGTTCTGCCCTGGCGCAGCCTCCCCGGCCAGCGGCCAGATCCCTATGCCGTATGGCTGAGCGAAATCATGCTTCAGCAAACAACGGTCCGCGCCGTCATATCATATTACGAGCGCTTCCTGAGCCGTTATCCAACCGTTCAGGATCTGGCGGCAGCCCCGCTCGAAGATGTTCTGCATCTCTGGGCAGGTCTTGGCTATTACGCACGCGCCCGGAACCTGCATGCCTGCGCCCGGCGCGTTACGGAAATGGGCGGGTTCCCACAGACGCTCGCAGAACTACTCACCCTTCCCGGCATCGGCGCATATACCGCGCGCGCCATTGCGGCGATTGCGTTTGGCGTTCCTGTCGTGCCAGTGGATGGCAATGTGGAACGTGTAACGGCGCGTCTGTATTCGATCGAAGACCCCCTGCCTGCTTCCCGTCCACTCCTCGCGAAACATGCAGCCAGACTGAATACCGACCAGGAAGCACAGGACCGACCATCCGATTTCGCACAGGCTCTGTTTGATCTTGGCGCAACGATCTGCACCCCGCGCAATCCGTCCTGCCTGACCTGCCCCTGGCAAAAAAAATGCATGGGATTGAAGAATGGAGTCGCGGCGAACCTGCCCCTCAAAACACCCAAACAGGCAAAGCCTGTTCGTTACGGCGTTCATTTCCTGCTCCATGATCACAATCAGAACATTCTGCTGCGTACGCGACCACCCAAAGGGCTTCTCGGCGGCATGGACGAAATTCCGGGTACTGAGTGGCGCTCGGAACGATGGTCTCCCGCCGAAGCTCTGGCGGCTGCGCCAGCACTCGTAAACTGGGTGGCACGCGGAGAAATCAAGCACGTCTTTACGCACTTCACGCTTTATCTGATGGTGTATGAAGCAACGCTCCCTGCGAACCACAATGCCGGGATCGATCCCTCCTTTGGCGCGTTTCGAACCACGAAGCGGGCCGCACTGCCCGGCGTCATACAGAAATGCCTGTCCCTTGCTGCCCCCGAAACGGACGCGGAAACACCATGAACCTGACTTCTCCCAGCACGCGGCTCTGGATAATGGACTGGCATGGCTGGATGCTGGACCATGATCCTGTCAGCGATTCATACGCGCGCAGCCCCTTCCGTCCGGGGTACTATCCGGGTCTTTCCTTCATAGCCCCGGCAGATTTTTCACTCCCGTGCCCATTAGTCGCGGAAAAGAGCATCTCGATGCCCCGAGCCCTGCCTCAGCTAACGATGATCGAAACGCCCCGCTCGCCTCTCGTCGCGTTATCACGACAGAAACCCGAAAGCCTTGTAACCTGTGCACCCGTACCCGGTGCACGTGGTGAAGTGCATTTTAACGCCACGGTACTCAACGACTGGGAAATGTTCCTTCCCATGACCGGAAACATGGTCCGTGGGTTGGGCATTCTCATGGAAGCAAGTGCTTCAACAATGAGCTATGCAGACGGCACGCCCTGCGATCAGCTCGTTGTCCACAGCGCTATGACAGCGCAGACAGGCACTTTCCGGTTTTCTCTCGCCGCCCATCACGACCAGATCGAAGGGGTTAGCCTGTTGGGCAATGGTGAAACACTCACACTCCATCTCACGAGCGTGGACGGCGAAGCCAGCCATGATCTGACCGTCAAGCGCGCGGCCTGATCCTCAGGGACGTTTCTGCACGTCCCTGAGCAGCGACTGATTAATCGGCAATCACTTCCTGATTGGTTGCCGCTGAAGCGTGACCAATTGGCTTGTCTTTCTCAATCGCCCGGCGAACACCCTGAGCCCATTCAGGGTCAGCCTTCTCAAAAAGTGCGAGCTGACGGTCTACGATATGCTGAGGTACGCCCTGCATGGCCCCTGCAAAGTTCTCAAAGAAGCGCTCCCGCTGCCCAGCATCGAACATCCTGAACAGAACACGGGGCTGAGCAAAATCATCCCCATCTGCCCGGTGCTCGTAAAAGCCGATATCCCCGCTGACGCGCAGTGGTGGTTCGATGACGCTTCGGTCCTCCGTAGGGCCACCAAATGAGTTCGGCTCGTAATATTCTCCATCACCGGGATGAGGCGCGTCAAAACGCATCGGACCATCCAGATGGTAATTCTTCACGGGTATTTTCGGACGGTTTACCGGGAGCATCTCATAATGCGTTCCAACCCGGTAGCGGTGTGCATCCGCATATGCAAACAAACGGCCCTGCAACATCCTGTCTGGAGAAAACCCGACCCCCGGCACGATATTCGAAGGAGAAAACGAAGCCTGTTCCATCTCCGCAAAATAATTCTGCGGATTACGGTTCAGCTCCATCACACCCACTTCATGAAGCGGAAAATCCTTCTGTGACCAGACTTTGGTGACGTCAAAAGGATTGAAGCTCACGCGCTCTGCCTCAGCCTCCTCCATGATCTGGATAAATACGGTCCATTGAGGGTGCTCACCACGCTCGATCGCATTGTAGAGGTCTGCCTGCGAAGATTCGCGGTCCCTGCCAATAACCTCATTGGCCTCGCTGTTCGTCCAGTGCCGATGGCCCTGCCGGGTTTTGAAGTGAAACTTCACCCAGAACCGCTCACCCTGCGCATTCCACAGGGAATAGGTATGGCTGCCATAACCGTTCATGAACCGATAGCCCTGAGGAAGGCCACGATCAGAAAACAGAATGGCGACCTGATGCAGGCTCTCCGGGCTCAAGGACCAGAAATCCCACATTGCCGTCGCCGAACGCATATTGGTTCGCGGATGGCGCTTTTGGGTATGAATGAAATCAGGAAACTTGATCGGGTCACGCACGAAGAAGACCGGCGTGTTGTTCCCCACCAGATCCCAGTTTCCCTCGTCCGTATAGAATTTCAGTGAAAACCCACGGACATCACGCTCTGCATCTGCTGCTCCGCGCTCTCCAGCAACGGTGGAAAAGCGAGCCAGCAGCTCCGTCTTCTTACCGACTTCGGAAAAAATGGCAGCACGCGTGTAGGCAGTAATGTCCTTCGTGACCGTGAAGGTCCCATACGCACCTGAGCCCTTCGCATGAACCGTACGTTCCGGAATGCGCTCTCGGTTCTGGTGCGCCAGTTTTTCGATAAGCTGATAGTTTTCCAGCAGCAGCAGACCACGGGCACCAACCGTCTTGCTGTCCTGATTGCTTCCCCAAGGGGCGCCCGCGGTCGTCCGGATCGTATTATCAGTCATGTCAGGTCTCCTGCTTCAACAACCTAAGCAGCGCCAGATTATAAAACCAGAAAAAAAGGTAAAACCGATTTATTCTATCTGTCTGATCGGAAAATACAGTCTTTAAGAATGCACCTGGCTGCTGTGTTCCTGTCAGGTCCCGGGATTTGCTGAACGAGGTGTCGCCAGTCTGGAGCGCGCGTCAAGAACAATGACGCTCAGACTGGTAATGTCTTATCCGGAAAATCTCCAGCCACAACATGCCCTCCCTCGACCGGCGCGTCGCTCCGGCAGAGAAACTGGCCCAGATTGGCCTCAAGCACCATTTCGCAGTTGCGGGTGATTCCTGGTTCAACGGCGGCGTTGGTGGAGCAGGCAGCATGGGGCAAGCGTGTTACCTCCGCCAACTCCCGCAAGCCACAGCGGGGCTGAGCCTTTTTCCCGAGAGGTTTGCCTTTGATACCCCGCTGCAGACTCTGTCTGCAGCGGGGGTTTTTGTATGCTTTTTCGCATCTTTTCCATGATCAAACCGGATGGACTTGCCGAAAGCGCACGTCTATTGACGCCCGATGTCATCGGTCACGCTCCCCAATACCCTCCGGCTCGGCATCGATTTTGGCACGACCAACAGTGTCATCGTTCTGGCCACACCAGACGGAGAGACGAAAACCATCCGGTTCTCGTTCCCCGATCATCCGGATTCTGATACCTGTCGGACACTGCTGTGTCTTTGGCAGGATCATGAAGGCGGCCGCCTCGTTCTGAAAGAAGCCATAGGCCCGGCAGCTATTGATGCATATCTCGACGATCCGGCGGAAAGCCGCCTGATCATGTCGATGAAAACATATCTGGCTCAGAAATCATTCCGCGAGACACAGCTGCTGGGTCGCCGGATGACGCTGGACATGCTGATCGCACAGTTCCTGAAATGCCTGCTGGACAATGTTGACCTTGATCCCGCTCAAGTCAGCACCACGGTCGGGCGTCCCGTACATTTTGCCGGCGATCGCGCAGATGACGCTTTTGGCGAACAGCGCCTGCGAGAGAGCTTTGCACGGGCAGGTTTCGGGAAGGTTTCCATAGCACTAGAGCCCGAAGCCGCGGGCTGGCGGTTTGCCCAGCGCCTCAAGGCACCGGCAACGGTTCTGGTCGGTGATTTTGGCGGCGGCACAAGTGATTTTTCGATCCTGCGCCTCGATCCGGATTCTACAAAAGGTGCTGAAGCACTGGGCTATTCCGGCGTAGGAATTGCGGGAGATCAGTTCGATTACCGCATTATCGACAACGTCATTTCGCCACATCTCGGCAAAAACTGCACCTACCGTGTGATGGGCGGCTCCCCCCTGCCCGTGCCGATCGAATGGTACGCGAGCCTTGGCCGCTGGCATCGTTTGTCCCTCATGCGAACGCCACAGACCATGCGCAACATACAGGACGTTGCACGCACGGTTTCCGAACCGGATAAACTTCAGGCACTCCTCACCATCATCGAGGACCAGCAGGGTCAGGAGCTTTACAAATCCGTCGGAGAAGCCAAGCGCGCGCTCTCTTCCGCAGAGAGCACCGTACTGCGTTTTGCGCACGAAAACATCCGGATCGAGGAAGAGGTCACCCGCGCCGATTTCGAACGCTGGATTGCACCGGATGTCGCATGCTTCGAACAGGCGGTGGAGGAGGCACTCTCACAGGCCGGTCTGAGCGCTGACGGCATTGACCACGTCTTCCTGACGGGTGGAACATCATTCGTCCCGGCAGTGCGCGACATGTTCATCCGCAAATTCGGTGCAGAGCGCGTCGATATGGGTGGCGAATTTGTTTCCGTCGCTGAGGGTCTGGCGCTGATGGAGGGATAATTTCCCTCCTGCGGCCAGTCAGAGCAGGCGCAGCAGCTTCATAAACAAGAATGTCACGCCCATGAACACGAAGCAGACAACCCCTGCTTCGACGGTTCCAAACGTTCCCTGAGCCAGAAACATTCCGCCCGTATTCATGCCAAAAAATCCGGTCACGAATGTAGCGGGGAGCATGAGGGTCGTTGCGACCGAAACGATATACAGGCGCCGGTTCGTCTCTTCCGCTTGGCTTGATCCCAGCTCATCCTGAAGAGACCGCGCACGGTCCTGAAGCGCAATAAGATCGTCCAGTGCCGCGTGTACCTGACGTTCCGCCCGGTCACGCAAATCGTCTTCGGCCCATTCCGGAAGACACAGATCCTCGTCCTTAAGCACACGGTCGATCGGGGTCACAACACGACGCAGTTCCGTCGCACGTCTGCGGACCTTGCCCACGATTCCGCCCAGATGACCCAGATCCGAACGATGCTCAATTACAAGCAGCACATCCTCTGCGCGGTCCAGTTCATCATCGACCTGAGCAAGCTGCCTGCGGACAATTCCCGTAAATTCACGCAATGCACGATCAATGACCCCCGCAGGCGTGCGGGGAATCGTATCCGGCCGTAACGAGCGATATGCAGCACCCAGCACCGGAATCGGGTTGCGTCGTGTGGTAATGAGAAGCTCTGGGCGCATGGCGAAACGCCACGCACAGATTTCCCGATCCTCTTCCGACAGGGCATCGTCGAATGCAGGCAGCGCCCCCCATACGAGATCGCCCCAGGCTTCAAGCGCTATGCCATATTCAGTTTCCGCCAGCATCGCACAGACATCTTCCGGAAGGTCCGGAAGATTCGCGACATGCGCACGCGCCGAGCTATGAACGGTATCGAAATGAAGCCAGTACCAGCCATCGCCTGTCAGCTTCCGGCCCGGTGTGAGCAGAATTTCGACTTCAGACGCCTCAAGGGTACGGATTTCCTGCCCCGGAACCGCGTGAATGGCCCAGACGAGTCCATTTGCGAAAACCGGCTTGTCTCCCTCGCGGTAAGCGGGGTCGATCACGGTAAACGGGAAATTATAGACAGTGCTGTCTGACACGGCATCCTCCCGTCTTCCGAGGCTCTGTGCGACCGGCCGGAAGGCCAGGGTTCAGTTTGGTAACCGGAGGCTGTCTGACACGACGTTCCCCCACACGCAATATGCTCCACAACGCAACTGTTCGCGCCACCCAGAGTTATCAACGTACCCCCTACAGGACCAGCTCTCCTCTGAAAAGGAACGAACTGCCATGTCCATTCATCTCAAATCCACTTTTCTCGCAAGCGCCCTTCTGGTTGCCGCCTCATCCTACGGAGCAACCGCATCCGCACAGGCCGTCAGCACACCCAGCACCGATCAGGCACAGTCTGCAAACTCGGCTGTGCAGAAGGCCCAGAATTCAACAGGCACCCAGCCTGTAAACAACCTGCCTTCGTCCCAGAACGTCATCAACGAACAACCCAGCACGAACAACCCGTCCACACCACCGACAATGATCCAGGACCCTTCTGGCAAGACCGGCGCAGTGCCTTCAGCCCAGAAAAACCCGCGCCGCGTGAAGACGCACCATCATGGCCATAAAACCGCACCAGCCACGCAGAGCACGACATCCAGCCCTGAGTGACATGAAACGGACATTCATTCCCTGAGCACCGGGCACTTTGCGTGCCTCGCGCAAGGCTCTATACCCTCACTGCATCAGATACCGGCAGTGAGGGCCTCTTCATGACCACACAGGATTACAAGGTTCACGACATTTCCCTGGCCGATTGGGGCCGCAAGGAAATTTCCATTGCAGAAGGCGAAATGCCGGGCCTGATGGCCCTTCGCGAGGAATACAAGGACAGCCAGCCGCTTAAGGGCGCACGCATTGCAGGCTGTCTGCATATGACCATTCAGACTGCTGTTCTGATCGAGACGCTGACGGCTCTCGGCGCAACAGTCCGCTGGTCCTCATGCAACATCTTCTCAACCCAGGACCATGCTGCTGCTGCAATCGCTGCTGCCGGTATTCCCGTCTTCGCCTGGAAGGGCCTGACGGAAGAAGAGTTCAATTGGTGCATCGAGAAGACAATCACGGGTCCTGACGGCTGGACGCCAAACATGATCCTCGATGATGGCGGCGACCTGACGGTCATGATGCATGACCACTTCCCTGACCTTCTGAAGGACGTTCGCGGCCTCTCTGAAGAAACCACAACGGGCGTTCACCGTCTGTGGCAGATGGAAAAGGCTGGCACGCTGAAGGTTCCGGCCATCAACGTGAACGACAGTGTCACGAAGTCCAAGTTCGACAACCTTTATGGTTGCCGCGAGAGCCTCGTGGATGCGATCCGTCGTGGTACGGACGTCATGATGGCAGGCAAGGTTGCCGTTGTTGCCGGTTACGGCGACGTCGGAAAGGGCTCCGCCGCATCTCTGCGCAGCGCAGGCTGCCGCGTACTCGTGACGGAAGCCGATCCGATCTGCGCCCTGCAGGCCGCCATGGAAGGCTATGAAGTCGTCACGATGGAAAACGCTGCACCGCGTGGTGATATCTTCGTCACATGCACCGGCAACGTGGACATCATCACGATCGACCACATGCGTGAGATGAAAGACCGGGCAATCGTCTGCAACATCGGTCACTTCGATAGCGAAATTCAGGTTGATGCCCTGCGCAACTATCGCTGGAACAACATCAAGCCGCAGGTGGACGAGATCGAACTGTCAGAAGGCCGTCGCATCCTTCTGTTGTCCGAAGGCCGCCTGGTGAACCTTGGTAACGCCACCGGACACCCATCCTTCGTGATGTCAGCGTCCTTCACCAACCAGACGCTGGCCCAGATAGAACTCTGGACGGCAAAGCCTGGTCAGTACGACGTCAAGGTTTACACCCTGCCCAAAGCACTCGACGAAAAGGTCGCTGCACTTCACCTCGCAAAGGTTGGCGCAGAATTAACTCAAATGTCGAAGAAACAGGCAGACTACATTGGCGTTCCTGAACATGGGCCGTTCAAGCACGATCTCTACCGTTACTGATCGGACCGGACTGTACGGGGCGAAGTCCTTTCGCCCCGGGTCCTCTCCCGTCACAAGTCAGGAGTATCTCCATGGGTATTTTCAGCACGATCATGTCAAAGATCTTCGGCCATGCCGAAGCCGCGACAACGGGCGCCACGGCTGACGCCCAGCCTGCAGCAGGCACACCTGCCGCAGCACCCGCCACGCCAGCCGCTCCCGTGGATGTCGATGCCGTTCTGTCTGATCTGGCTTCCAAAGCCGGTCAGCCTCTGAACTACAAGACCTCCATTGTGGATCTCCTGAAGCTGCTGGGTCTGGACAGCTC
>Ga0157362_1001184_pt1 | contig 10632 bp, 3 predicted proteins | sample AttlaeALBM3_FD_111480 | JGI IMG/M metagenome (GOLD analysis project Ga0157362, IMG submission 111480) | Fungus gardens microbial communities from leaf cutter ant in Ribeirão Preto, State of São Paulo, Brazil - Atta laevigata ALBM3 | ecosystem: Host-associated > Fungi > Mycelium > Unclassified ... | reverse complement strand
GTACTTCGTCCGCCGCCCGCTCGCGGACTCCCTCTTCTCTGACCCTTTTCGACCCTCCGTCCCGTTCCCGTCCTTTCGACCCTCTCGCTCCGTCACTCACGCCTCCTATCCCCTCCCCCCCGCGCGCTCCCTCGCCAAACCCTTTCTCACTTTATCTCCCGCCCGCTTCTCGGATCGCGTCTACAGGGTGCCCGAGACGAATACGTGTAGTGAAACCAACGACGCGAAGTGACGTCGCGCAAGCTCGGATCGCAGTCCGTGTGTATGGTACGATAAATAGTCGAGAGGACGGTCTACGCACGAAAATCACTTAAAATATTTTTCGCGTATTTTTTTTATTCGTCGTTATATGAAAAGTGATACTAATTGAACACCACTCGTTTAAAATATTAAAAAAAAATAAAAATTGGTGTAGCCAAACGATATTTTACGCTCTGTTTTTTATATTGAAGATCTGTTATATATTTACGTTTTTGTTAATCAAATAATATTATATAACGCATACAACATATTTTATCCGAAAAACATCATCGGAAATATCCTTAGAATGTCTTCTGGATAAGATCTCTCCTTAGAATGTCTTTTTAAAATCTCTCTTGGAGGTCTGTGTTGCATGAGAAGGTAATATGTCCTTAAGACATATTAAACCTTAACACCTTAAAAACGTCTTCTCGACGTTCTTTGGAGACTTGTGCTGCATATGGGGAGGAAAAGTAAAAATTGCACATATACTAAAATATGTCGTTGTGGATTTAACACCTTGCGGTATCCATATAATCTCACTATGTGATGTTTGTATTAATGTGGATTTTAACACCATAGATTTTCTATTCATAACCATGATGTTGATATAAATATTAAGAGTTATAAATCCACACTCATTGTTAAACTCATAATATCAAATTATATTCAATTGCAGTTAATTTTAATCATTTTCTAAATGCATACGCTAATATGAACAATATTTTCTCTAAAACGACAGAAATGGATTAATTTACATTTTGACGTACATGGAAGTTAAAAATAACAAAATGTTATTTAACTTAAGGGATTGGGTTACCATTCCTCTCTTCTCTCACATCTAATAATGCTATGTTAGCGTTAATATTAACACAAATACAGTGAAAATTATATAGACTCATGTAAATCCCTACCGATTCTTTTTAGAGTACAGTAAAAAATAATTATCATTTAAACAACGAATAATTTAAGTATATCTGTATGTGAACTAAAATGAAACTTCCGAGTCGACACAAAACGATAAATAAAGTGACGGGGGAGAATGGAATTCAGTATAGAGATCAGATTTTTTCTCAAGGGGAAAGATATTACAGCTATCAGCGACGGGAAGAAAATGTTGGAAATATCTAGGACACCCAGTACGTATTCCCCGTAGAGATGGAACACGCGCTCTGGGAGCGACGGGCGAGATAAATAAGCGACTCGACGCGCGCCAGCGACGACGTTCCGCGAGTCTACGAGACGCGGATGCCTGCGCCGCGACGCTCCGAGGTCGTCGGGCGCCGCGACGAAAGACGGGGCGACGCGATCCTCTCGAGATGCGAGAGACGCGAGACGCTTTCGACGCGTTAGACTTTCGTCTTCTCGTCGCTCGAGAGTTCCCGCTAAAAAAGAGATCGATTCTAAACTTAGGAAAGTATTTTCAGCGGAGAGAGAGAAGCCCACGGCAACTTCTGCTACTCCGCGCTGAAATATGCATAAAAATAATGAATTCGAGTAGGCACTAGCTTGACGCGAGATGAAAAATATCAAATCGTTTAGACTGCTCGGATCCCTATCGCGAATCGTGATGAATAAACATCACTGTTTCACCGTGTTGCTCTCACACGCAGCGTTAATATTATTATGACAATTAGAATGATATTGTAACAGGATTGTGATCATTACCGTGTTACACTGTCCTGTCGTCGCTAATAGTTCAAAACGAGGTGTGTAATTAAGCGCATTAATATTGCAGTGACGTCTAGAATTTCATGTAACTCTATCAAGATTTAAACGTCATCGTCTGTCTCGATGTATAAACAATGTAATATCGATTGCGCCCATCATGTAATTGAGAAAATAAATTATAATGTTCATATACAAAGTGTTTTAAAAAATCATTCAGCATTTATATTGTAGATAGTACACGCTATATTGACGTGAGTAAAAAAGCCTTAGTGCAGAACATAATTCAATAGCTTAACCGTTTCTGAGATAAACAACTTTGTATGTTGGTTTCATAATTGACTTATTCTCCATGACTCTTTTATGTATTGCACAACACAATACAACGTGAAAAGAGAGAAATTGAAAACTTATAATTACTAACATCTCTTAGACTCGAATGTATCTCGAATGTATGTATTTCTATGAAAAATTAGATTAAATTTTTCTTCTCAATAAAATTATTTGCACATTCAAGATTTTCATTAACATCTAATTATTAATATTCTTATAGAGGTGCTTATTTGCATCATAAATTATTAAATTGCTTACCAATTTAATAAATGATATTACCATTCTGGTTTTCTGCTCATGATTACGTTTTAAGACCGGAAAAGGATTTTGGCGCGTAGATTGCAGAATCTGATATGTACATAAATTCATACTTTAAGCACTGAAATACGCTTCGCCCGAGTATAGAAATTCTCTTATTTATATAATTAGATTTGAATATTTTGATTTGAAGGCAACATAGCGTCCTTCTTTACTTTAAATTTACGATTATTAATATATTTTAGACTTATCTCTATATTTTTACTCTATATTTTTCTCTCTATGTTTTTAAAAAATTAGACCAAAACTTTTATTTGCAACATAATATTCGAAATTACTCTTTACGGCTACTAACATCTCAGATATTTTTTTTTCACACTTCTACCAAAAACCAGATATTAATATTTTTATTTGCAACATATAGCACTTTCTTTTTTTTTTTTAGAGACTTTTTATTCTTATTATTACTATATAAAAAATTTTATGTCTTGATTTTTGCCGAATCACTGAGCTAAAAGTTTCTTAGTTTCTTCATCGCACCAGAGAAAGGATCGCAACGCGCGATGCGTTCGTTTCAATTTAATTTACCGGGCAAGACCGGATCGAGCGCGCGAGATCGATCGATCTCCGCGATCGGCGCGGACGAGAATAGAGTCGAGGCCACGGAGGAGGAGGATCTGTGGAGGTAATAGAGCCGTGGAACGAGCAGACACCTCGCAATTTGGCTAATGGCCTTCCACCGGCACCTTGGGGATACGGCCGACACGGCCGTCAGCGGTGCGCCGCCCAAGGAACACGTTCCCTACCGCGTTGGAAACCCTAACGAGAGGGGTGGCACGCGCTCGCTCGTTGCAATCGCGCCTCACATCCTCCCCTCCCCTCCCCTCCCCTCCCTTTTGCCCTTCGCGCCCGTCGCCACCGCCGTTTCCGATAGTTTGCTGAGCGGAAATTGCGTGCCGAATACGGCAAATATGATTGTTCCTCCCGACCACGTCACGAAGAGCGAAGCCTATAAAGGCCTATGAGAAAACGTAATAGCAACTCGTTATTTTTCTCTTTATAAGAGGAAAATAATTTAAAGTTCTTAATAATAGAGAAATATAGGCTAAGAGTATAAGGATTATTTTCCTCCACATTATTTTCTTCTTAAATTGTAACACGGAATAGAGATAGGAGATATTTTAGAGATGAATATTTGGAAACGTCAGCAATCACGGACTCGTTGTGGTATTATAAAAAATATCGCGATAACGGGGGATATGGAAACAAAAGTTTATAGCGTAATCCCGTAAACCGAATATACGAAATGTATCCATCGAATTGTCGCCGTAAACACAATTTTTGCGACACGACGAAAATTCGAAAAAGCGAGCTTTCATATATCGCTCTCGTGAGACGAGCTCTTCAAAACATGATCGAACAAACTGCGACTGCATATGAAAAGCGTTCTCTTCAAACGCTTCAAGCTCTTAAAGAATTTTGTTGAATCATTCTAACAACATATTTTTAAAATGAATAAAATTATATCATTATTAGTAATAAAATGTATATTATGCATTACAAATCGCTACAATAATATTATTAAAGAAATAATTACATTGTTTTCTTATGGCTTCTCGACACAATTTTTATTTATATTTGTGCTATACAAATAATTAAAGAAAAGTCATTTTTTAGCTTTTTGTAAAAAAAGGAACTACTTTAAAGATTCATTCTTTTATTCCGCTATAATTATTACATCAAAATTGCATTTCAAAATTTTTATTCAAAATATATTAAACTTAAAAATATTTAAACTTATTTTCTGGAACGTTTCATTCTTTTAATTGTGTTGCTCTAACAAATGAGCGAAATGTAGTGTTGAGTGAAACATTATAATATGGCAGAAAAAAGGAAGTGATTTTTTAAGAAAAAGGAATCAAAATTATAAGAAAAGACTTTTTACTTGAGGTTTTTTTGCATTCGTATGAAGAATATTATCTAAGTTATCTATGAATTATCTGAAGGAGAGAATGCATCATACATATATATATATACTTAAAATTACTTTTATTTGTTCAATATAAGAATATTGTATCTTTATATATATTTTGTATTGCTATTTCTAAACCAATAGTTTCATTAAATAATCCATACATATAAGAATAGATACTTGTCGAAATGCCTTTATTACAGAACATCATTATTAAATCTTTAAAACGCCTTTTCGATATGACACATTCGATTTTTTCTAATATTCTTCTAATGCTTTTTCTATCGTTTATAAATCTTTTCTTATTAAATAAAGATAGAATCTTTTTAAATAAAGATAGTCTGAAAAATAATTATTCATTCGACTACATTAATTCAGTTCATTCTTATTTCTTTTGAAGAAGAATGTATGTCTCTAACATACAAGTTTATGTTACATAAACTTATTAGATTAAAATACATGCATTCTCTAACGAAAGAAATGAAGACAACTAAATTAATTTGATCGAATAAACAATTTCTTTTCCTCAATGTATACATACATTTTACTTGGTACCGTTATATTCCTTACATCTCTAATGTTTGAAAAGAAATTTTTACAATATACTTTCATATTTGTGAAAGTTATAAGTAATCGAATTTCATACACCAGCGTGTTGCTCCCACAGTGAGGCGTTAAAGGATTAAACATCAAAATCCCAAAGGAGTCGGACTCGCTTCCGTTAGATAAGCGAAATACCGTATCGATACCGTCTCTGTCCGTGCCGAGGGGGGAAGTGCAGTCGCGCACGTGAACGCGACCGCACGCGAGCGGCAATTATCCGGCAGCCGCCCGCACCGCGTGGTCGACGGCAATGGTGGAGAGTGCGCGAGAGAGAAAGAGAGATAGAGAGAGGTAGAGGCAGAGTTGCTATGAGCCCGGCGGATCCCACGGGCGCGATTGCGGACCCGGGGCTAGCAGGGCGCTGTCGCCACCAGCCGACGCCCTTTTTGCTGGCACATTCGAGTTAGCGTCGGTCTCATAATTTCGGTGACCAACGGTGACCATCAGAATTCTTTGCCGTCCCCATTAATCTACCAAAAATACAGCCCGACACGGAGAAATAAGAAAAAAATAAAATTATTTGAATAAGTTTATTTTAGAGATCCTATTATGTACGTGTAAGTCAGTTTTGGTCCAAATTGAGATATTACAAGATTTAGAATCAAAAATTCAAGATAAAAATTCAATTTTTTATTAATGGGATTTCTGAAATGATCGATTTGTTTGTTCTTAGAGAGAAATAATTTCGCAGTGATATCTGATAACGCGCGATACAGATTAAAAAAAGAAGAAACTTTTATGGTACAAACAGGCCTGAAATCATTAAAAATATCGCATTGAGTCACACTAACCCCGATTCATCCCTTGTCACGAACGACAGTTTATCGTCTGCGACGCAATATCACGGCGTGACTTTGTTCGACTGATTTCTGCGATCGTCATCAGTCGACCGAGAAACATACCGAAGTAAGACTTACACACATCATAACGGTTGGTACATAATGAGTACATTCAGGATGATTCCAAATCTATTGTACTACCTGCAAATGACAAATTCTTCAATTGCCATGCATCTTAATTGATTTTTCTCTAAAAATAAACGGATCGATTATTTCAGGAAACCTATTAATAAAAAATTGAAAATTTTGTATCTGAATTTTTTATTTTAAATCTAATATCTCATTTTGAGACGAAAATTCTAATACTAAAATGTTGAGGCTACAATAATTTTTAATTAAAAAATGTTTAAAGACAATCGGGTTGTTTAAAATTTCAGGCTTATTGCATAGTCAAGCTCTTAGGTATTAATGTTTAAATATTAACAAAACGTTATTTTCTTAAACGTTTTCTTTAAATTTATCTCTTTGTAATTTATTTATTTATTTATTTATTTATTTATTTATATTATATATATTACAATTTACTGTGTATGCTGATAACATTAATTTAATCTTAACATTTTGATATTAGAATCTTCATCTCAAAATTACATCAGGAATCTGTCAGTAACAGGTGCGGTAAGTCTAGGACTCACTTTCTTACTCATATACAGGGTGTATCCTTAATAAGTATTTACTGATCATATAACGTTAGTCCAAAAATTGAGTCGAAAATTTCTGTACTATTTTGCAATTTTCACAACTTTTTTTAGTTATCTAATGAGTGTATAAAATCGACACGACTTTAAGGTATCTTTAAAAGTTGTTTAAGAAACATTTTTAAGATATTTCATTTTTAAGATAAAAAACACTGAAAGTTATTTTAAAATTATTGTTCTATGAGTCACGATTTTACTTACTTATTTGGCAATCCTCAGAAATTAATATCTTGTTAATTATTATGAAAAGTTGCAAAATGACTCAGAACTTTTCGATTCACTTTTTTATCAGGAATAATTATATAATTAGTGGGTGCTTTTTAAAATACATTCTTTTTAAAATACACCCTGTATATAAAGCTAAAAACCATTTAAAGTTAGCGCAAATTATATCATCTAAAGTTCGCGCGTTCAGGTATATGGTAACGCAAAACTATCAACCGCACCTGAACGCGCGAACTTTAAAGCGATATAACTCGCTAATTCATTTTAATATTTATAATTCAAAAATCATTGTAGCCTCGACATTTTGGTATTATTAGAATTTTTCGTCTTAAAATGAAAATCTCAGAAATTCTATTCTTAACCGTTATTAAGACCTTTACCGGACACCCTGTATATGTATATGTAGGTATATCGTACAGGCATACGCCGTCATTATTTCGCGATCGATGACCGACTATACAGCGCGTACCCGATGCGTAATATGTGCACGGTCCGTTGTGTAGAGTCGATACTACGGGCGATCGAATTGCGGCGTGCCTCTAAATAAGGCCGCGCGATTTATTCACGCGTCCCGCCGTGAATCGCCGGTCACTTTGATCCGTCTAGCGCGAAATCAACCTTTTTTCGCAGCTTCTCTCTCCCGACCTAGGCTCAGTCCGTGCCCTTACCGACCGCAAGATCGGTATCCGCTCCAACTCGTTGCGCAGCTCGAGTGGCCGATTTATGCGTCGTCACGCACGTCCATCCTCGGGGACTCGCCCTTGCTCGCACGAGAGAGTGGAAACCACCCTTGCGTTCTATTCTGCCTCAGTAGGGGTGGCATGTATGATTTAGAACAGAATAGGGTGAAAGGACGATTTATGACGCTAGAGAATCTTCGTTCTCTCTCTCTCTCTCTCTCTCTCTCTCTCTCTCTCTCGATCATTATTTGTAGATCAATAACGTTTTATACATACTACTTTAATACTCTTTCTCTCTATTTTTCTCGTATATGTTTATTTATTAATTCTTTTATTTTTACTCTCTAAATCTGAATAGTCACTAATTACTCAGTGGCATACTTGGCACTGGATAAGTGAAGTTCAAAAAAAGGAAGAATGTTTAAGCATTGTTCAAATACTGATATTTGATTATTAATTTCAATCTTCTAATACTATATTAATTGAATTTATGCACTAAAATGAGGTTAATTGGAGAAAACAAAGAAAAAAGAGGGCTACGAGCCAAAAATTATTATATAAAAACAAAATAAGATAAATGAAAGAATGTACAAAAAAACAATGAAGGAAACAAAAATATTTTAAGTTAAAAATTTTAATAAAGAATGCAATAGACGTTTCGATCGTGATCAGATCTTAATATTAAAAACATACATAATAAATAACGATCGGAAAAATAAACAAAAACATAATTCAATAAACATTTCGCTGTCTAAGGCAAAGATTGTTAACGTAAAAACAATTATCGTGTTCACAGTTATAACGTATAACGGAAAGAACGCGAATGATAGCTACTTGTAGTCAGTTATTATATGCTTACATGGTAGTGTCAATTTGATAAAAAGAATGAGTATATTTCGATTACAAGTGAACGGAGAACGCAAATATAAGTATGATCCTGTAGAAAATTATATAAGTGAAAATATAGCGCAAGATTGAAATAATATAACTGGATATAAATTATATTATAACTAAATTATAGCGCTAGAAAACGAAATAAACCATTAAAGACTAGCATACAAACAATATAATATGTGAGATAAAACTTAGCAAAAAGATTAATTGGATTACATAATAAAGATTAGATAGATTAGGGGATCTCACATTTCATTCACTGATTACCAGTGTCATACTTGGCACTGATATCAGTGATTAGCCACTGATTCAGATTTAGAGAGTACAATATTAATATAACTTGGTGCCGGTTGTCCCGTCTTCAAATAAACTATGTGGTAATTTATTTATTGGATAAACAAAAGAATAAGAGAGTAAGACAGTAAGTTGAAATTTAGAACGAAAGGTGAAACAACCTAGCCTTAGAAAAATTTTAAATATAATTTTATCAAATTAAGTATATTTTTCATTTCAGGTTTGAGGTTATCAAATTAACGCGAAATTTAACATCTTCTTTATCTTGCTGTCTATTGTCTATCAAATATGTATTACTACTCATTAGCATATAATTATATCTCGATTAGAGATGCCGCTACTTCTCTATCCCGTTTCGCGACCCCATCCCTACGGCGCACTTCGATCCCCTGCGGAGGGGTGGCTTCCCTCGCGAGGGGTGCTTCCCGCGCGAGGCAGGAGGGTGCGTCAACTGTTGCACGATCGCTCAAACTTTTCAGTCACAACAGGAAAGCCCGCGGCGGTGCCGACGGATCGCCACTTGCCGCGCGAAGGATGGGCTCATCGTGTTCCCCTATATTCCCCCTCGCTGCCACAAATAGGGAGGTTTGACAAACGAGGCGGATAAAACCGTTCACGCGTCGTCTAGAAACACCCGTGATATTAATAAGCAGCTCTCCGCGCGCGAAATAATTTTTCTTGCGACACTTTATACCCGCATGAATTTGCGTCGCCTCGACGACGAAACGTTCGCCATTAGTTTCAGATTACGAAGCTAAAAAAAACTATGTTAAATTAATAGTAATATCGGTCTTTTAACTTCAAAGTGACACTACTAAAAAAAAATCGTGATTTTTCGAGTTATTATCATGAATGAGCTAGATAAACGTTACCCTATTAATCATCGAAAGCCAACCAACTTAATTTTATAAAAAAATAATCAAAACGTTATGATTCAAAAAGGGTGTTTTTTTAAGCATTAAAACAAGTTTTAATATGACGAATGTTATTTTTCTTTCTTTCCTAAAAAATTCTTTTTGCTGATATTATTTAATTAGTCAATAATTCTCGGCCAAGTTGAAAAATAGGTTTTTCCCTTTTTCTGGGAAATTTAATTTTTTGAAGTAAGGAAGTTGTGTCATTTTTGAAGTAAGGAAGCGATATTTGTATTTTGTAATTTGCGAAACAGTAATCAATTACAGTCAATCTACAGTCGAGTTTCCGTGACAAAATGTCGAAAAATGCCACTAGATATTTTTTATGTTATAACTCAAAATAAAATATCTTTTACGATTAAGCGCTGCAATATTTTTTTTGGCAAAGCTATTGTCGAGTCAATCGCTAATTTTTCGGAGCTATCCCGCAATAATATAAATGGATGAGGATTATCACGAGTTCCTGACAAATTAATGGCCATCGATTAATTCTCAATGCGCTGTCCTTCGGCGTTAGGGATGCGGAATGATGGAAGGGAAGAAAAGAGAGAATGGAGATGTAAAAAAATCCCTGCAGATTTAATTAACATCATACGTGTCTCTCCCTTTTCATTCTTCAACCCTCTGACGTGAGATATATGATCGTACTGGAATTTATCTGGATTCCTTTGTTAAAATGCGTTCGCAAATTGAACCATGAAAAAATTTGTAATAGCAAAACAGGCAAAAAAAGTTAAAATCAATCCTATTAATTCAGAATTCATTAACCCTTTATTATTCGCGTGGGATGTCCAGGCTTAATAATTTCTAAATATACAAATGCTATTTATATACATACACGTTATTATTTTTACCGCAAATTCTTCACAATTTAAAAGGAAATTTTACATTTATCTTTATTTATATAAAGGATTTATATATAATTATTACTCTTTAAAATAAATTAAATAAATTATATTTGTGGCTCTAAAAATAAATCCAGTATATGTAAAATACCTATGTGAGGCTGTTGTG
>Ga0157362_1001183_pt1 | contig 10634 bp, 7 predicted proteins | sample AttlaeALBM3_FD_111480 | JGI IMG/M metagenome (GOLD analysis project Ga0157362, IMG submission 111480) | Fungus gardens microbial communities from leaf cutter ant in Ribeirão Preto, State of São Paulo, Brazil - Atta laevigata ALBM3 | ecosystem: Host-associated > Fungi > Mycelium > Unclassified ... | reverse complement strand
TTAAAAAATATAATAGAATACTATTACTAATAAAATCTGTTCATAAATAGAATTTTTTCTATTTGTTACAAAATATATTATACATAAATATAACAAAATAAAGTATTACCTCGCCGTGGAAGGTGAAATTGCCCTCCCATATAAAAGGTATCAGCCATAATTCGTACATATCAGGTACGATAGCCTTTGGTAATCTGACATCTATTTTCTTCTTTGTTGGTGTCATCGAAAAACTCCTTCCTGTCGACAAGAGTGAATCGCCAGCAGAGTCCGTGCATGGCTGAACATGTTTTTCCTCGAGACAAGGTGCAAAGTGATACACCAACAAACCAGTGACGACCAAGCTGATTAGAAAAAATGCGCCCAGGAGGAAGGCGTTACATCGGGAAATCGCGCAACCTTTTTTGCGCCCGAATGTAGTTGTATGTGCGTCCATCATCGCTAGAACCTCACGAGATTGAGTCATATCATGCGTGAGCCTGAAAAGAAAAAGACATGCTTTTAATTTCACTTTTTTTAATTTATGCTAAATTATTGTTTAGTAGTTTATAAATTTAGTTTATAAATGAATTAATATTATTTTTCTTTACTCTCTTATGTCATCAATTTATTTGATTCTTACTTAATTTTATCGCATCTTTATATTTATTGTTATATACCTGCACATTAATAATTTTAATAAGTCCTATATATAATGCAATTATACTACCAATTCTCAGTCTGTGACTTTTTAAAATCTTTACTTTTGTAATCTTATTATTCGTAAAAATTTCTATTATTTAAATAAAAATTGTATTAAAATAAAATTGTGTTTTCGCGAAATGTAAAATATGTATATAAAATTGATTAATGAGATTTTGTTATGAAGAAATTACAAGAATCAAGTATAGCGTCATTATAATTACTATCGCAGAAGATCACGTGCTTTAATTAATGATTATATAAGTATATAAGTGTGTGTAAAAGTGTAAATATATATATAAGTCTAAAGTAATAATAATGGAAGTTCTCAGTCACTTTAAATCTATTATATATCAGATTTACATTTGTATGTCTGTTATTTTTTGTATCTGTAACGTAAAGTAGAAACATTCCTACGAAAACAAAAGTATTCGAATACATACATTTAGAATCTTTTACAATAAGCTTCCAAAGTTGGTCAAAAAACATTTGCAAAAATAAAGCAGTACATCTCACGGTTACTGTTAAATCGATATGCCTAATCAATCTTTTTTTAACGATGCAAAAGGGAATATATATTTAATTTTAATTATTTTTTTACACGTTTCTTATTTTTAAATCTATAATTATCTTTTTAACTATCTACAAACATTCACATAAAATGTTACACAAATATGTTTCAATATTTTTCTTGTACAAGAATAAGTTTTTTATTAATCATATATATATAAATATCCATTTTAGTTTATATATAAAAAATAGATAAATGTTTAAAAACATTTATAAGATAGATACAAGAAAAATAAAATTAGCTATGAAAACTCTTACCTAACATTTTAGATAGATATTCTATACAAATATACATGCATATAATCATTTGAATCTTGCACAATTGTGCAATATTTCTAGTTCCTAATTGGCAAAATTATCAAGCACGTTAAAACAAGAATGACAATTTTAATAAGATCATTATATCGGAAGCTTTTTATCTTGCGTAAACCGGGTGAAGGCAACCGATCATTGAAAGTAATTTCACGTTCCAAACGGTTCGAGTGAGCGTGTCAAGGAAACGCGAATGCCATGCTTGAATTAATGTAAGGTTCTTGCACTGACGAACTGTCGTAAAATAATCTTACAACATAATCCTACGTGCACTAATCGCATGTAATTTGAATTAAACATGATTTTTATGCGAATAAGCCGTATAGAAGCGTTAAAATATAGCCGTATAGAATTAAAATTGACACAATCACCCTATATATATAAAAACGTTTGATAAAATTCATGCTAAATAAAAGAAATATATATCGTACAATATATATCGTACAATATTATATAAAATTTAATTATTCAAACAATATTGGCAACAATATTTATTTTAATTACGCGAGATAAATTATATATTTTTACGTATGCTGTCTAAATTGTATTTATTTATTTATTTATTAAATGAATAAACACTGCTCTGAAAGCACAGCAAATATTTAACATCATAAATCAAATGCGTGTGTCCAAGTAGAATAAAAGTTATCATGACATGATATCAATATAGATTTAAAATGATTTTAATGAGTTACTTTTATACTAGTCATTTATCATTTTGATATTGTGATCATTGTTCTACTTGGACACGTGTGTTTTCCATTTACATTTTGTCGGTGAATTATCATACTTGTTGCACCTGTATATATTTTATATTTCCGCAAACGTTTGCGAAACAATCAGCGTCGATTTCACGTCGCAAACAAGTTGTGAAGTATATTTCAGAAGTCTGCGATGGCATTGCAGTCTCCTTCGACACAATATCGCATCATGCCCACACTTCGTGCTGCTAATAATAAGATTTATCTATCGCATTTATACTCTTAGGACAGGAAAATTGATTGCAGATTTCCTGGACACTCAGGTCCCACTATTGCCGCGGATTACAAAAGACTCTTGCATAAGAAAACGACTTTTTATCGTTTTTCTGTTCACATCCTTTCATTATGATGCACCATTATTCAAGGTTATTCAAGGTTATTTAAAAGATATTTTAAAAGATATTATGTATTCATGTTCATATTCAAAGAATACCTTTTTTTACCTTTTTAAAGAATATATGGAAATTTAAGTAACTATGAAAAAATCTAATATATTATTTAATTCTTATATTTAATTTTTTTCTTACCGAATGGAATAATTTTGATATTTTGGATGAAAATGATAAAAATGACACCTAGAGTTAAATCGGCATCAGAAAACACTCACATCTAGGTTCAATGATTTACGTATATATTTTTGCGCAAATAATGACGTTACAAATTCATACACACAATTCTAATAACATCGAGATTATCATGAGATTATGTGTACGCCAAACGTTGTCAACGCAAAGTAAGAAATAAATTCTAAGTTTTCCGACATCGTACGGTAAAGCCGATCAATATTATGAACTTTGTTTTTTCTTGAAACCGAACGCTGAACTCACACAATAGATATCTCTCGAACTCGTGGCTATTTGGTCTTCTATTCCACGTCACTTTATATCATCGAACATCGATCGGAAAACAGGATTACTATCGGCAACGAAAACGCTCCGCTCCGCTCGATGGTTCGCGCGCAACTGCCAAGAAACAGGGCGCAATACAGCTTCGTCGCTTCCTCTCCTGGTCATCCAGGTTTCCTGATCACTGCCGCGATCGTTGTATCAGCCAACACGTCCTTCCACCTGCCAGATGGATCACGTACATGTCGCTTTCCAAATCGCGGGATACCGTACGAGCGGTATCCGGTTTGTCGTAACAACGATCGTAACGATCGATATTCAAAGGAAAGCATGTCTCTCTCTCTCTCTCTCTCTCTCTCTCTCTCTCTCTCTCTCTCTTTTTCACACATACATCCCAAATCCCGTATGTCTCGCGTTCTCTGTACCTTGTCCTCGTCCTGATGAAGTCTTCGATCGAATTCGAAGTCGATGCTATTGATGCTTGCTATTAATTATTAATTCGACGTTATTTTCTATTTTTTAAAAAGAATGTTTCTTTATAATTGCCATTAATTGTTTAATGTTTAATTATTTTACAAATATCCAAGACTCAATTAGTTCTTACGTCATAACATTACAGCTTATTCTATAGGACTCATACATTTTTTTATTAAAAAAAAGTAATTTTTATATTGCAAATACATAAATTTCTAGTTTATTATCAATGTCAAAATTGCTAATGAAAAATTTGCAAAAGTTACAAAATTGCAAAAAACCGGAACTGCTAATTTTTATGAAGAATTAATTAGAAATCACATGTTTATATAATATAGCATGATTTTCTAATGCCCTTCTCACCAGAAAATCGTTAAATAAATTACAATTCGTGCATGGTATATGCATTCATGCGGATATAACATATAAACAAAGAACTCCAAGAACTATGTACCGCGTATTGCATTAACATATTGGTCAGTATATTGATTGGCTATTTTATAAATGTAGTGCCTTTACTAGCAGGCATTTCATTTATAAAATGTAATCTATTGATCAATTTTATATATGTAATGCCTATTAGAAAGGGCATTACATTTATAAAATAACTCTACATTGATCAATATATTGATGCAACACGCGATGGTACATGCGATATTAAAAAAAATTTGTTATTAATTATAAAATTTGTTTTTAATTATATTTTAATTCAATAAAATTTTACTTTACATAATCAACCAATAATTCAAAAATTTATTTTAAAACTTATTAAATCATTCCATGCGTAAATACAGAGTGCGCAAAATTCGCAATCAATCGTCGAAAGAGAGAGAGATGATAAAACAAAAAGTTGTTTACTTTGAAAAAATAATATTATTTCAAATAGCAATTTGAAACTACTTGGTAACCATTTATTGCAATGTCACAAAAGGATTTACATCATGTTAACATGACAATTGCGGTGCATATGCAATTAATTATACACATCATGTATAATAAAAAGCGTGTTATACGTAATAATGATATAATTTATACAATATTTTTTCGGGATATTTTAAAAATAAATTGTTAAAATCCAATTTATTCTATCACGATTTTCAATTAATTACTTTTAAGCATTTAACTAATTTAATGTTTGTGTAAAAAAATTATGTAAAAAAACGTATATATATCTGTTTCATTTCTATTAATTTTTATTTTAACTAAAATTCCACAATTTATACATTCTTAAACTCAATACTTAATAAACGCATACTTAATTAAATTTCAAGTATATTTTATATTGAATAAAAAATAATTTTAACTATTTTATTCAAACTTATATAACAATCTGTATTTTATGAAGTATAGAGTATGATTTCTTCATAATTATATAATTTATTTTAACTCTAACAAATATTTCTAATTACAACTACATAATCAATGCGATATTTGTAATAGGAATCACCAACGATAGAGAAATTACTGAAATAAATCAAGACATATAAACGTTTCTTCAGTTGGTGCAAACATTATACGTTGTGCGACAAATCTTTCATTTAACACAAGTGCGGAATATGAAACTCAAGAAAGATATATATACAGTATGTTACCTAACATAGCTTCTCTCAACTTTGACAAATTAAACTTTTATTACATGCAAGTAAAAAAAGACCACAAAATGTTGTTTATGGATTTAATCAGTCAGAAAATATCTACTATTTTATTTAAATAAACATTAAATTGACAAAGAATAAAAATAGAAAGATAAAAAGAACCATAAAATTCTGAAATTATAGTATTTATAGCATTTAAATTATACACTAATATTAAAATCATTAAAAGAATCTAAATAGATTTACATTTACGTTGTAAAATTATATTGTAAAATTCAAGAAAAACGATTTCAATATTTTCAATTAGACTCTACGTACATTATATATTTGTAAATAATTTAATAAATAAAACATTTAAATCTTCTATAGATTCTATACCTAACCAACAATTACATCTAACAATGAAAAAAAACTGTTTCTATTAATTAGAAAAATTTTTTTGTTTTATATTAAATATATTATATCAAAAATTTACATTCTCATTATGTGAATTTTAGTCACTCTCGTGTGACAAATATAACGTATAATTATTATACATATCGTTAATAATGTAAAGAAAGATTTATTTAATCCGCATTAATTTATACTTACAGTCTCGTAATTTTAAATAATCTGCAGAATATAATGATTTCCTCCGCAGCAATAGTAAGTTCCATTAGAAACATCAACGGTGCATTTGTGTAAACAAACAAAGTAACGTAATTATTTCGTCGAAGTGACGTAAATGCATTTGTTACGAAATACATATCGTTTTATCGTCAAGCAATTAAGGCTAGTCTTACTTAAGCGACATCGTGAATTACACGTCACAGAGAAGTGGGAAACGAGTCCTTTAATCCGTCAATCGAAAATCGATTAATTAAGATTGGGATATCGACTCAGTAGTAAGTACCTAATAATCCTATAAATTACCAGAGGCGAATAATTGAGTTAGGCGAACGAGCGTCCCTAATTGATTGAAGTCATCCGCCAGCGACGCCGGCGACGGCTCGTAGCGCGCGATTTGTCACACACGAGACCCGCGTTATTGAATCTTCCATGTACCAACGCGCGCTGACAATATAAGTGCAAAAGTGAATTAACCCAGAACTCCACTTTCACAATCGTGTCATATCTCGGACGCAAAGCTACGAACTTCGTCAAGATGCGTCTCACCCGCGCAAATGCGTGTGAGAACAACAAATACAGAATCATATTCACGCGTGTTTATTGTATTATTCTTAATTTTTATTGATATTCGTAAAATTGCTTTAATAAGTCTCTTTTCAAATGTTTACTTTAATAAAATAATTGATGCCATTTTCAATTTTGCAGCATGTTTATCTTTGTTTATAGTAACCAAAGGTATCCTATTACATTTAACTGTCTCGAACAAATTATTATGACAAGGAGTATATCTCACTTAAAATCGTGGAAGAAAGATACAGGAATCGCCTTTGGTATTAGCACAATACCATTTTTCACGTCGTTTTAGCGACGTTCTTTATCACAACGCGACGTCGCCATAAGTCAAAGCGAGCGAGCTTCGCTATTCCATTAGCCGCAAAGACTCTTCTTATCAGCTCGTCGTGTTTCGGCGATCGAATTTCCGAGAGGTTGGCGCATCAAATTTCTTTTTCCCGCGAAGCTCTTGAGATTCGAATACGGGTGAATCGAAAATCCCAGAGCATGCCGGTAATCTTACACCGTGAACGAAGACATGGTCCATCTGTGCCATGACAGAGGCTTAGGTTACTTTTCATTGTGGTGTGCCCTTACGGAACGAGACACCGATATCCACTATTGTAATCGAACATGCCGTGTACGCAACGTATACGAAACCTGCGTACAGATTGTTCTTTAGCGAATCCAAAAATTTCTTAAGGCTTCTTCCGCCCGGATGCACTTCCTTCACATTTCCTCTCCGCGACCTTACAGAATGTTCGGTAATAGATAATACGGCGATATTTGAAAGTTAAAATAATTTTCTTTTCAAAAGATGGATGGTTTCTGAGTACAATCGATTTAGAAAGAAATTTTCGCGAGTTGCAAGTCAGAGACGTTTAAAAGAAATTTTGACATTTAACTAATCTTATGGCAATCTTTACTATAATTAAATATTGGCTTAAGAGGCATAGTTATAATATAAAATTTATAATGTAAAAATTACAATAACAAATTAAGAAAAAAATTTCAAGAGCAAAAATTATTTTTATTTCTAACAGAGAATATTATCTTGTTCGTCAAATGTCTTTATTATTGAATATGTTGTCTTTTTTTAATGTACATGCGTATCTCTGTACATCAAATTATATATTAATTATTTTATCTGCTAAAACATACGATGATTACATTTCTCCAATCTATCCTAAACTCAAGAACTGCTAATTACAATTTAATATCACTGACCCTGACCTGGAACAAAATAAAAAGCAGATCGATTTTTCTATCTACTGAACACAAAAATTATCATAGTGTGTCATCATAACATCGTCGATATTCAGCGATGAAATCATGAAACTAACATGAGGAAGATCAGTTATTTATTACAATAACAGATCACTTTGCTGAATAACTGCTAAATCATATAGATAAATACGAGTCGAATAGGCAACTCAAGAAGGAATAACGAGATGTTTGCTTCTCAACAATTCGCTATATATATTACAAATAAATGCGTTCTTATGCAATACAATTTTAATATAATATTAAACTAGATTAAATGATAAACTAGATTAAATGACTAGATTAATTGATTCTTTACTTGACATATTATTATCGTAAAAACAATATCTCATTGTCAGATTATGATTATTGCTTCGTTAAAACACATCGAGTTCAACGTCACGGGTAAAACTGTTAATAAACCGGATAAGTTTTGCATATCATTGCGCTAGCATATTACGATGCGGTTTAAACGAGATTCTCTTGCGGTACCGCAATTAAATACATGGATAATCACCGCAAGTCGTGTCGCTGAGATTTGTTTCAAATATATACGCAAATGAATGCACGTGTCACGTTTGCAAAAATCGCGAAATCTCGCAAAAGCAGTGGTCCAAAGTAAACATCATCCAACCATCGGCGCCGAATACGCAATACGCATATTTGCTCATTGACTGTGGCTGCATACCCGGTGCATTCACCCTATATCTATTCTGCCATTATCCACTTGGATCCCGCCGCCCACCCCTGCGGTTCTACTTCCGCCCGTCGCATATACTCGTAAAATAAATCGTATAATCGGATAACGAGAGCTGCCTCTTCGCAGCTCAAGCGAATAACTCGCGATAACTCGATCTTGGCGCGAATCGTCTTGTTCGAGCCAACGTATATCGATCTATCTATATCAATATCGCGTCGGAATTACACCACCCGTTGCGAGAAAATCGTCCCGCTATTTACGGCAAAATTTATACTGAATAACGGTACTGCGAAGACTTATAACACTTGATAACTGTATTCGAAAAAGATGGAATAAAGATTATATACAATTTGTTCGAATTATCTCTTCATGTTGTTAATTAACTAAAAAAGTTTAAGCGATTTTGTTCAGATTTAAATATCTTATTTAATTACATCTTTCATAATCTTCTGTTTTAATAAAAGTTTTATATTTTATATAAAGATAAAATTTTGGTTCACTTAAATATATTATTATTATATATCCAAAGATGGGAACTTTTGCTGTTATTTTCTATAATAACTTGGCAATGATGCAGCAGTTTGTTTGTAACGATAATAATAACTAACTAAAAGCTGAGATTGGAGAAGTCACTTTTGAAATGTAACTTGTCATCACTGCGCATTGTTTATTAATAAAAGTAACTCATTTTTTTTAACGTGTCAATTCGGTATAAATAATGAGTTATTTTTTTTAATAAACGATGTTTGACAAGTTACCTTTTAAAAATGATCTTTCCTCAACTTTACTCTTAGTTAATTATCGTTATCATCATAAAAATTGCAACGTCATTATCGAATCGTTATTATAAAAAGTAACGACGTTATTTACTTTCCATTCCTGTATATCTATTTGTGCCATTAATTGTGCTTGTTTCCTAAATATCTTCAAGTTTTCATTTATTTAGAATTATTAATATTTTGTAATTTTTGTTAATAAAAACTGTTGATTCTAAAATTCAAGTTTTACGATCAAATTAACCGCGAGTACCGTAAATTCGAAAGATTATGATATATATATATATATATACGCTACACAGCATATCTAAATTCTTGCTGGTAACGCAGCTAATTGGAATCGATAATTGCTGTTTTCTTGATTTTGATATGATCGTTCCAATGGCATTTGCATTGATATCATCAATGTAAATGCTCGACGTTATCAGAAATGCACGCCCAAAGAGAAAATAAATACTTTGACCCGTTATCAATACTCGGCGTTTACATCGGTCATTGACATTGGAATCCGTTACTTGCAGTGAGCTGGATGCCAGAATCTTGCCCGCTTGAGCATAAGCCAAGTAATTCCAAGTAATTCGAAGAAATTAACGCAAAATATATACAACAAACTCTAAAAACTAACATGGGATGACGAAAATCTTCGAAATGAGCAAAAATAATTCACCGTCGTGTCTTCAAGTTTTGCTTTTATTTTGAGACAAGCGCCACAAACTCTTCGTAGATCCGTCCGAATGTTCGCAATTTTTTAAACGCGTGCATTGTGCATAACGCGTATCTCTACAATAAACATAGGCTTTCCCATTATCGTCGAAGGGTTACGCGCCACGCGCGCCAGAGAGAGTACCTCACTCCAGATTCTATCTGCCGGCGGGCCGATACCGCGTTTAACGTCTGACCCGCATTCCGTCAAGCAGCTTGAAATTTCGCTCTGTCCGCATCATGTCTCTGTCTTTTCTTCCGCATCGCTTTCTGGCACACAGCAGCCGGTTTGTCTGCGCCTCTCACATCTCCACTCTTCTCTCGCTACGACCGCACGGCAGAATATCTTTGTGCGTTCGTGGATGGCGCCGCGAAAATATTATTATTCCACAGCCGAAGAGACGCCTCATAAGCATACGTGACGAACTTTGCGCTGCGAACGATGCCACCATGCTAAATCTTTCCTTGTGCTCGCTGAACGCAGAGTACCTTAATGGAGCACGGACAGACTGATGACTCCAGTTAGAATTTATTGCCTGAAGAAATACCTCTTGAAATTGCGACGCGTTGCATGCCACTCTGCACTTTCGTGAGCAATTTGTCTAAGTTAAAAGTTTTACATACGATAAAAATTATGCTTATTACAGTTTTTCGAATTTTCCCGTCTTTACGTTAATAAATGTAAATGGTACTAATGCGTATCAATTTTCAATGCTTTTAACATTGATTTAACATTGTTGACGAAAAATAGTATGAATGAGAGAGAAAAGTCAGATTTTTACAAAATATATTGG
>Ga0157362_1001182_pt1 | contig 10635 bp, 12 predicted proteins | sample AttlaeALBM3_FD_111480 | JGI IMG/M metagenome (GOLD analysis project Ga0157362, IMG submission 111480) | Fungus gardens microbial communities from leaf cutter ant in Ribeirão Preto, State of São Paulo, Brazil - Atta laevigata ALBM3 | ecosystem: Host-associated > Fungi > Mycelium > Unclassified ... | reverse complement strand
TATATATATATATATATATATATATATATGTATATGTCTAACAGTTATCTATTCGCAGGCTCGTTATTGTGTACCTTTATGTTGTACATTCTCATGTTATTTCATGATACCGGGGATTTCAATCCCCGAAAAATACCAAGGTCACAATGTTTTTCCAAAAAAGAAACTGCGACGCTTTTAAGATTTCTCTAAAACGTTCGTGTTAGCTAAAAATCAACAGGTATTTAAATAGCGACGCGTTTAATTGGGCTATTAATTGGTACTGGATGGGGATAAGGGCGGTTTAGGCATCACTCGACATTATCGAATCTGAGGTATCGATCATGTCAGTCGACTTTTTATCCCTCACGGCATTTTCGATCGCCGATCAAATTACATCTCATTTCAACTATCGAAAACTGCGTGATATTTCGACAAATTCTTAACATAATTCTTTGATCGTCTTTTTTGAAAGTAAAAATGCGTAATCGGTAACACTTAGGAGAGTTCGAAACCGGTATTGCTGGTGACAGCATAGCGCAACTTCTCTCGCAACGTGCTCTTTTTCTGATAATTTGGCAACTTGAGCAAGTTGAAGCACGTTGACGAAGTGGGCAGTCGATTTTGCGGATCCTTCTTGCGAATCGTGAAGAAACCCCTGATCACGCTGCCTAAATGTGCAAAAAAATTTCAAACAAATTAAATTTACCAAAGAATTTGAAAAGTATTGAAAATCTTTCCAGTTTTTCGATTTTATAGCTGATTATGAAATGATTGACTTTCATCTGTTTTCGAAATATTTTATAACATACCAATAGTGTCGCCAGTATCCTCGTCATCGCAAACTTCTACGCATCGTATGGAAAAAGGTGGCTCCAGGTGAGCGAAACCCAGCAGAGGTGACTTCGAGCAACTCGTCACGAACTATCACAAACGTTATTATTATTTTCCAAGAAGATTATTAATATAGAGAATGGATTATTAATATCCATATTAAAAATATCTCAAGAAAATCTTTAGTACATTATTGATTAGAGAGAAATTATTAATTATCTTTGTGATCATTACCTTTAAGAACAAGCCTCTTTCTTCTTCCGTAAAATCCTTTTCTAAGATGTCCCACAACCAGCACACTACTCGATGACTGTCGTGAAATCCTCCATAATATTGCGTATGCCTTCGTAAATCTCGCAGATCCAAAGGTACATTATCACCCGAGATCAATCTCTGTAACTATAAAGCCAAGTGTTCCATGATAACTCGTATACAAGTATATAAAAAATAATAAAATATAATTATATTATTAATATTATCTGTATTACATAGAAATATTAATCATAGGATTATATTTACTTTAAGTATTTTCATTTCATATTAAATTTTCTTCAGAATATAGAGCTTATAATTAGATTCTAATTTAAAAAGTCATTGAAATAATTTATTAATTTAATTGTTAAGTCATACATTTAATTATATATAATTATATTTAATTTATCATATTCAAATTAATGATTCCATACTACTTAATTTTGATATTTCAGTCATAGATTGCACTACAAATAAATATAAATAAGTGTTCTTGAATTATCACCTCGGGCGTTGAGAACAACGACAGCCATTCGGGATTAATGATTGAGCGGAATCCCTTGATGAAGGCGGTCGTTTGCTCCTTGATCTGATGATACATTCTATAGTGCGCCATGTGGTGGATATATTGAATCTTGTTCTGATTGGTCACGGCAGTGGTGCGCCCGCCAGTGATCAGCTCGTGCGTGACCAGCTTGCCGAGTACATCCTCATCGAGAGAGAACGTCAACTCCAGCTCACGAATATCACCTTTGTAATGCTTTACTAAAGTCAGACTACGGTAGAGATCGCGATCTAGTGAAGCAAGCTCGTCCAACCAACTGTACAACGCGCCGCCTGTTTGCCCGGAAAATTGCGAGACAAAGAATGACGCAAAAGGCACGTCCACGACGATACCCTGGAAAGCGATAAGAGATCGATCGTTGTAAAAGAATTGACTTTATTTGAAGATACTGGCTATATATAATTTTTTCTCGCATCTAATCTAGATATGCTAAAATTACATAGAACGATAAATAATATTCATAAACAATGAATATTTAAAATAATTATTGACACATGAGAAATTTTTTTAATTATTTTCAAAATATTTATTTTGTACACTTTTATTTATAATTGAAGCTAAATTGCATTTACAAGCTTTACTGATTATGGATAAGAGTTTACCTCATAAACCGCTTTGCCAAGCATCCGTCCGACGAATTCGAATAGTTGCAAGTGATTGTCCTGCATGAAAGATGTGGGAGACGGGTAGAGTCGGTTTTCGCTGGTAGCTTTAAACAAATTCAAAGATGGATCGAATACTCGTTTTATTGTCTCTTCTAAGAATTCCTTAAAAACTCCGTCTTGATCGATACCGGCTTCAGCTAAACCTTGTTCGTTTACGAAACGTACCCTAATCACACCTTTCAGTGCTTGTGATGGCAACATGGCCAATTGTCTGTATCCATCCTCAACTATCCGCGTTCTGTAAAATATAAAAGAATATATTCTTTTAATTATTTAATAATAATTAAAAGAATCGTATTAAATTTATATCTATCTTATTGACAAAAAAATTAAAAAGAGATATCCAGTTTCTGAAAAATGATATTAGATATTATTACATAAAGAAAAGATTTGTTATTTTTTGTGTTAAACGTTTTATTTTCAGAAAACAGTATCAAATTTAAGAAAATATAATTAAAAATTTAATTAAAAATTTTTTTCAAATTTTTATATGTTTTAAAAAAATAAATAAATATTGTAAAATGGGTAAAGACATAACAATAGACCTGTGCACAACAATGAGAGTAGTAGGTGGACTGTTGCAAGCGCTCTCGGTCAAACCCATCACTGCTTTCTCATCGGCTATGTGCTTGCGAAATAATACGACTCGTTCGGAGTGGGGGATGACGTGAGGCATTTTTGAGAGTAAAAGTGCTGCGCCGCGTCGTCCCTTTTCCAAATCAGCCAAGAAGCCAGATACTCGTACTTCCTGTAAAAAAAAATTATAAATCACTATATAATCGTAAATAATGAAACTGATATAATACAATCTCTTTATTTTAATTACACGAGAAAAATCAGAAAGTAAAGAATTTATTTATACCTGTATATCTGTAATTTATATCTGTAAATGCAAAAATCAATATTAAATATTTAAAAAATATTTAAAAAATATTAAATTCATTTTTAAAAATATTACTAGAGAAAGTTTTTATTAATTAATACGATAACATTTTTTTAAACTTGTAACATAAAATTTTTGCAATATAAGTCTAAGGTATTCATAAAATATAAATTAAAATATACTTAACTTGGCTAACCAGTGACCTTCCGGGCAGAACGTTCTGCGACAATCACGTCGATATATTGCCATTAAAAGAATGTAAAGTGAGATAAACAAAGGATTGTTGGATACCGACTTCACATCTATAAAATACAAAAAAATTGCATGCATTTATCTTCGTATATTAATCTTATAAATTTTGTTTTCTATTTTTCTTCTTGCAATTTTGATTAAGCAAAAAACAATAACAAAAAATGACAGAAATCGACTTACCAAATAAATTAGTGAGAACCGCTTTGTACAAAAATTGATTTAAAAAATATGACATAGTAATGAAGTCCGTGAGCTTGAAGGGATCTTGATGTTCATACATTTCCATATCGTCTAAAATGCTGAAATTGGAAAATCAAGAGATTAGCGCACATATGAAATTAATCGAGACTAAATTTAATCAAATTGTTTGAAAAAAAATCATATTACTTACGTAACATAGTGCGTCATACAATCAGCGAACAGTATCAGCATTTGGAATTCAGGTGCTGTGCATTTGGTGTTAGCCGCCAAGAGATCTAGAAACGCTTTTAGACCACAGTGCGGTCCCAGGGTGGTCAAAAACAGCCACATATGATAAAGAATTTTGCCTTGATAGCATAATCCTATTTTTATACATGTTATTAGTTGATATTTTTGTATATATGACCTTGTGTATGATTATGCACTGGTTTATTATACATACCCGTTAATATCTCTATCTTCATCTGTGTGAGCGTATGCAATGTAGTTTGATATAGAGAACAGATCAAAGCTATCTTGGTAGCTTCTGGACTGCCCAATTTTCTGTAATTCTTGGTACTGTTGTTCCTATTAGTTCGAGCCTCAAGAAATGCCCGCCGGAAAATATTCGCGCTTATGGAAGAAGTACTTTGCTGCTCTACCGGAGGTGGTACTTCTTTCTCGACGAATTCGATTAATGGCTGTTCTGAAAATAAAATAGAGAGTAACCAGGGAGCGAATTGATTTTTGTTGATTAAGCTATCACACCTTTATATGAATTGTAATTCTTTGTAAGGAGTATCAGAATTGGTAAAATTGATAACTCTCACCAACTAAATGCGTAACGATCCTGCCCGTCCAAAGACAGGCAAGTTGTAATTTTACCGAAGGAGTCGCGTCCTGCAAGGAGGTGTCGATTGTTTGTGCAAACCAGCCTAATACTGGATGCCAATGTGTCAAATTACTCCGTTTGGCGACTACATATTGTTGACATGCTTCCAGCATTCTCGTCACAACGAACTGAAAAGGATTCATGAAACATTATCAATATGCTTGCAAGAGAAAAAAATTACTACTTAACAGCTTACCGTAAAAGAAGGAAAGCACAACTCTCTCAATATTTCTTCCCTTTCGATATTCGCCAATTGTATCAAATTAGCAAGCAAACAAAGCGCGTAACTGCCCTCCAGAGCGTTAAAGACGATCCTTAAATTCTGTTCGGAATTTAGCAACTCCAAACTTCTCGCAAACAGATTATTTGTTATAAACGATGAAATGCACTATAAATAATATCAGAAACTTTACATATTTAGATTAGAGAAAAAAATATCATGATGTGTAACAAAGCCCAAACTTTTTCTTTTTTTTTACCTCTGGTGATAAGATATTCAGGTGATAGACCAGAGCTGGTACGCTAAAGATGTTAATTAGAAAAAGAGACACCAGTTTGTCGGACATTTGCGAAGAGATCAGTGGTCTCAGTGTCAGAGTAACTGCTGCTGAAAGTGTAACTGGTTTCAAAGCAATTTTCGCTCTACCCAGTCCCTTCATTAAGAGAGCCTGAAGTGGAAAATAGTTTAGAATTGTTAGAGAAAGAATCAATCAAGATCATTAGAAAACCTCTAGTTGCATAACAGTTACCTGCATAGTAGCATAAAATCCATTGTTAACTAGGTGGCCCATTATGTTTGCGCACAGCTGACTCATCCCAGTCTTTAGTTGGTCCATACCCTTCACCTTCTGTATTGCCCACGTTCCAGGCGATGTGAAACTCACCAAAGTGTGCAGTCGCAGAAGTATGGATTTGTGATCCGATACCCTCTCCGGCTTCAGGCTGTCCAAGCCGGAAAGACAGTGGTATAAAATTGTCTTCATTTGCGATATCCATGATATGTAGTGATCCTTATGGAACGCCACTCCAACGTAAGATATCTTCGGAGATTCGGAGTCGAGAGTCAGGACAAGGTATCTGAAAGATCATCTTGATTGAACGATATTCTGGATCTTTGGAAGAACATTTATTGCGTGTACTCACCTACACACTCTTTCTATTCTTTCTTGATCCCTTTCTTTTTTATAAATTATCAAAAATCTAGAAATAGTTCTATACACCTCTAGAGCAGGTTTTAACTCCACTGTTGCATTGTCGGCGTTGGGGTCATCAAGGAAATCGTTATCAAACTCTTCTCTAAAAATAAAAACAGTCTTGTCAGATAACTGTAATCTTCATATAAAATTATATAAGCATTTTTTTATATCAATAAAATGCTCTTTTATGCTACAAGCATAATTCAATTCTTGCAAGAGAAAAATTTAATTCAAATTTGTTAATTGAAACAATAGTCCAAGGCAAATAAAAATGTATTTTATACTAATTTTATACTAATTTTAATATTAAGTGAAATAGAAAACGAAATGAATTAATATATAAAATATCTCTCTTTCTCTTTCTCTCTCTGACACTTTTTAATGATTTGATTTATCTTTGTATTTGCTTGGAATTCTACGAATCTGACTATCAGCAATATTTATGTATACCACAGAGAGATAACTGCATATTTTTACACAGTTATTCTACAATATTGATCAAGTTCAATATCGACAATATAAGCAAATTTCTGTTCACACTGCACAAGCATCTTCACATAAACATCAGCTCGCACGTATTTGTATGACCATGTGTAATACTGACAGGTAACTCGCATCTCCATTTCGTGTGGAGAGGCCCTAGGCTTTGTCTCGCACTTACAGTATCCGTTTGGTGAACCGAACACGAGCGAGCCAGGCTCGAATATGAGCCTGAATCAGAGTAGCCGCAGCTTCTCTACGCTTTTCATGCGCCCGATCCTCGCGTGCTGCCTTCTTCTGCTGCAGAAAGCTACCCTTCGACGACGAGCCTTCTGCGCAGAACATCCTTGAGTTCTCGATCACCGATCACCTTCAGGGCTGCGAGGTCCGAACAACCCCTAGACGCCTACGCTTCTCCTCCACCTCCACCTCCTCCGCGTCGTCGTCGTCGTCGTCGCTCGCTGCTAACGGCGAGGCATCTCCGAGGCATCCTCGTCAGCTGACGGGCATCTATCAGTATCCCCCACTACGTATCCGCTTCTCGTCCGTGTTGTATCACTTGTCGGGATACGCGACGTATTAGATTAAACCGTGTCCGAATCCGCCTCCACAATGAATTCACTATCGTGGCTTGAGAATTCTAGTGTGCTCCAATCACTTCAATCACTCCAATGTCGTCTTTCTTGAGACTTAAGATACCCTGGTCAGCTGACGAATATTTACAAACCCCCTCTTTCTCCCAGAAGCGAAAATCAGCAATGACGGAGTAGAAGATTCAGGACTCCCGAAGCATATCAGATTAAAGATAAATTAAAGATGAAATAATTTTTCTTAATATTTCGATGAATTTTTTCTTCCAATGTACGAAATAGGTTCTACAATCTCTTTTTGTATTTATACATAATTTGCTTATATAATTTTGATGGATCACCCAAAAAAAAAATGAAGAGCAATTATCGATGATTTATAATTATAACATTTATATAATATGAATTGAGATTTATTTTTACTTGTTTAACTCAAAAAAGATTGAATTACAAAATTAGAAATTTTGCTTTAAGCAATTATATCGGTTGAAACGTCGATTAATTTAACAGTGATTAATTTATAAAATGTATTTTAATATTTTATTAATATGGAATTATTAATTTTTTGTTTGTTAACAAAATTTAATGCATTTCTTGGTAATTTCTACAAATATAGATCAATTTGGAAATCTTTGTTTTTAATTTATTCTTTATTTTTTTCTAATCAGACAAGAAAAAGAAATAAAAATATCTGTTTCCATCAATGCATAAAAATCTCTCAATTTATAAATCTCTCGCTCTTTTTTAAATTTTTTTATAACCAAAAAATATAAAGATTAAATAAGTTAAGAAAATCAATTTAATTTAATTGATAAAAAAAAAGTAGACATATAAATCAATCAGAGTTTGACCAAGGTCAGCCTAAAATCGTAATCTTTCTTGGAAATTTGATCACTTGGAGCTAACTCGAAGTCGTTTCGATATCTTGCGCGTCGACCTATCGAATCCGCTCATCTGCCGCGCTTCACACCGTTCACAACGACATCTTTCGCATGCGCCGACCCTCAGTTTGCACCAGAGTGCGCATTGGTGCATTTGTGTTTGTATGTTTTCTTCTGAATTTCTCCTAAAGTAGTCCCGTATTTCCACGACGACGTATTTTCGTTTCGCGATTTCAAGACAGGGGAGAAGATAGCAAGTGTTTTTCATCGAGTGACGGGAAAGAGACAAAAATAGATCAAATTCGCTGTTCATTAGTCCGATTTGTGACGTTCGGCGACCGTCACGGTGACCGTGGGAAAACTCGAAAATGTTCCCACGCTGCCGTTACGCTGCAAGTGTATGTCGCGTGTGCGTGTGAAATTCCTCTGGGAGGATACGGAACAGAGCGCGTGGTCCGGGGGTCGCGGGGAGCGACGGGCAAGAGGATGAGCGCCCAGGGGCAGGAGCACGGACACGCGGTGGTCGTCTGGGAGTGGGAGAATCGTCACGGACGTTGGCGGCCTTATAGTCCGGCCGTGTCGCAGCATCTCGAACGGGCCCATTATAAGAAGCTCACGCGGGTATTCCTCAATGACGCGGATCCCAGCCTCGACAGGTCTGAATGACACGCACGACATGCCATTCGATATCACGTTCTTACTTGTAGTAGTTGTAGCCTGTTTAATTGCACTTGCCTCATGATAAAAAGTGAAGCAGGTGTATGTTTGGGTTTTGCAAAGAAAAAGAGAAAAAAAAGAGGGAGAAGAGGGAGAAAGAAAGAAAGAGAAGTTGAGAATGGAATGAGCAGATGTATATGATGAACCGTATAATTTTATTATTAGTGATAATTCATTATTTATCGAAAATTCGATGAATTTTTAGGATTATTTTAGGCTTCAAATTTTGCTTCTTATTTTATTTCGAAAATAATAAAAATGTGATGATTTTAGTTTATTTGTATTAGTTTTATTTTATTTTTAAAAATATATTTTTAATATTTTAGATATTAAAAAATATATATATATATATATTTTATTTTGTATATAATTTTAAAAAATATACATAAATAATTATATATTTTTCACATTGAATGAAGATTTAAAATTTTGATTTAATACATTTTTACCAATCTTTGTCAACAATTCAAGTTAGAATTTTGACATGAAAAAAAAAACAAAAATAAACACGTTAAACTTTACACTTCAATATTCAAAAATTTGATATAATATACATTGATTTATTTAAAAATTAGGTATTACATCAATTTGAAGACAAAAACACAATGCTGCGACGATGGCGACGAGACACACAATGTAAGGAGAAAGTTTTATCTGCCAGGTTCACCAGCTGGCAAAGGTGCTAAATGGGAATGGGCAGGTGACTCAGATGATTGGCATACTTATGACATGGAAGTGCAATGTCTTATAGAAGAAGCATGGGCGAGAGTAAGCAGACGAATATTTCCAAGGTAAACAATTTTTGTGCTCGAGTCTTCTAATAAAAAAAAAATATTTTTTCCAGGGTGACAAAACTATCGACATTTCCAAAACTTACTTGGGTTTCCCTTACATTATCAATTTCTGCAATCTGACGCAAGTGAGATGTTGTACGGGCTATGTGAGGCCGATAAGACGAATACAACAGGCGCCTTATCCACTGGTCAAAGTCGCGCTAGAAGAATTGCAAGTCACTTCCGGGAGGAAATCTGCGTCGGTTACGGTTAAAAGTTCCACCGTCAAAGTTACACATAAGAAATCGTCTAATGGAAGTACAAAGAAAAATAACAAGAAAGTGAGTTTTTTCTTCAACGTGATGTTCCTGTATTGGAGATATTCACTTGTGAATTGTCTTTTTCAGAGTAAAAGCGGAGAGACGAACGGACCGACGAATATTGCACGCGTTATTCTTAGTAATTTCAACATATTTGGCAGCAAACATGGCATCGAAAACACTCCCGCAGCGACGAATGTGGAATCCGCTCAGAAGAGGAAGACCTGGGACGTGCTGGACGTCGATTCCAGCAGCACTAAGAGCGGTCGCAGACCGAGCGTGGACACCGTATCCACGTATTTGAGTCATGAAAATCCAATAGATTTGCTGGACAGCAGCATGGGAAGCGATGACGCGTTTAAGGATTCCATTCTTGGTGTGTTCTTATATAAAAATACATTTACTTGTTTTAACTATTCAATCATCTATAAATTTACATCTTTAATTTTAATATGAGAAAATAACTCATTCATATATATTCATTTAATTAAAATATAAATTTTAATTTTGGTATTTGAATGCATTTGTATGTTTACCTTTCAGGATTTTTTTCGAACAAAATCGAACGTTCGAAATGATACTAATATGTATAATATTAATTACTCTAGGGATGGACGCTACGTCGGACGTGATATCCCAGTATGTGAAAGTGGTGGAAAGCGACGGCTCCGATTCGTGTCCGGTATGCCTGGGCGCTCCAGAGCCATTGACGGTCGAACTGACGCGTTGCAGGCACAGACTGCACTTGGCGTGTTTGAACGCGATGCTTAGCTCCCAGCAGCCACCATTGTATATACAATGTCCAGTTTGTCGTATGATTTATGGCGAGAAAAGAGGCAATCAGCCGCCAGGCATGATGAATTGGACGCGGATACCGCGAGCATTACCGGGTTTCCCGAAAACTAATACTATACAAATTACTTACGAGTGAGTGAGACAAAAAAAGAAAGAACGGAAATCTTTTCATATAACTCGTATCATAACGATATTCTTCAAAGATTTTTATCAACAATTTTAAAAGAACTAATTTTAGATTAATTTTATTTGGAATAAATAAATTTGATACGAATCTAATTTGAGATAAATATTGGATAATAAATGAGAGAATTAATATCTCTTTCTCATATAAATATATATACTCAGGGAGAAATATTTATATCAATTTTCATTTTAATTTTC
>Ga0157362_1001181_pt1 | contig 10639 bp, 3 predicted proteins | sample AttlaeALBM3_FD_111480 | JGI IMG/M metagenome (GOLD analysis project Ga0157362, IMG submission 111480) | Fungus gardens microbial communities from leaf cutter ant in Ribeirão Preto, State of São Paulo, Brazil - Atta laevigata ALBM3 | ecosystem: Host-associated > Fungi > Mycelium > Unclassified ... | reverse complement strand
TACTGTTATGAAATAATACTACTATGTTAAATATTATTTCATAACAGTGCAGCAATCTTTAATTTATTTCGAGTATTAACTGTCGTATGTTTATTTATAGCATAAAGGTCTAATACAACGCGCTATGATTCAAAATTTATGGATTCATATTTTGTAATAAAATCTCAAAATTACTTACATAATTGAAATAAATTCACTTAGTTTGAAGTAAAACATACCATAATGTCTCAATCCTAACAGAAAATAAAATCAAATTTCCATCGCAGAACAAAACTATTTGCTTTAACAATATCGACCCGTCATTGTCAATTGAGGCAAACGTTTAGTTACTAGTTTATCGCAAATTAATATAGTCATTGTATAAACGCGACATGTTAAGTTTAACAGGAACTGGCTTGCCAACAATAATTTTAATGCCTAATTCCGAAATCTCGCTATTTGGAATAAACGAATTACAGACATGCACGACGCGCATCTAACTCATTTATATATCATATGAAAACTACGTCATCCAAACGCTACAATCTATCTCGCACAAAGGTCGCGTTTATCTTCGTATCTCCACATTGTCGACAATCCAATTCGAAGCTGGAGTGCGGAGATGTTGTAATTTTATGTAAAATATTTCATTTTATGCAAAATACTCTCGCCTTTCGCACGAAATATATCGCCTCCGGCAAATAACTTCTCTCTTAGTTGGCGATGATTGTTTTTCCCGGAATTTTTCACAAGGTAAGTAGACTCCCTATCTGCTTTACGCAATCTTGCGGATTAGGAAGAAAAGATATGTCGATTAAGGAAAAGTCACGTTCCACCAACAAGAATCCAGCGTTAACCACGATGATTCAGCGGTTATCACCCGACCGGATGTATGGGAGACATCTCGTAGAAAGAGGGAGTCGAATGCTTAATAATTCTCATTAAAACACAACGATGGTACACTGAGTAAACTGCAAATACATCTAATTTAGTAAGTAAAACTGATCCGGCGTGTCTTATTAATTCTTATTATTACTATTATATGTATGTATTAAATACACGGATAAAAAATATAAAAACGAATCTTTTTGTATAACACAAGTAAATGTTAGAATATATACAAAGAATATAGATATATCCTAATATTTATAATTAAAATATAAAAAGAATTTTTCGTATTTACGAAATTAAATTCAAAATTATTAACTGACTGAAGTTCTTGAGATAATATTTCTTTAGTATCAATAGATAACTGTTTTCATAGGCATATTCCACAAAATTATGTAACCACAGAGAGATTAATGGCTTTGTGTAACTTTCGACGATGAATCTTGCATGATATAATCGAAATTTGAAATTACACGTGCTGTCACAAGGAGGAGATTGATAAAATTTATTTGTTAATCATTCACTCCAAACACTAATCTCGCATAAGACGTAAGGAGAGAAAAGTTCGATAAAATGAAGGATCAGCAAAAGGATGGGAGACGCATTGTGTTGCAAATGCGATGCGACTTTGTCGGCGATTGTGGCTCGATTTGAATGTGCCATTCAGAAACTTCAGCTGTCGAGTTCGAAATGTTGTTATGGTAGAGTGAGAAGAGAATTTATTGGCAGCTAGAATATGTACATATATGACTAGGGTGCGAGTGTGTGTGTTATATAAAACGCATACATGCGCATCTGCGTACTGACGCAGTGTCGCCAGATAATAAAGTAGAACGATGGGAAGTTGGGGGTGCACCCTTGCTTGAAGCATTTTTATTCAAAACGATCTTTAAGTGCATACTTTATTATATTTGATAAGCTTTCAATTTGTGAGTGCCAACATTTTCTTCGTATAAAGCAGGCATGCATTATCATAAATTTCGAAATTTTTTTATCTTTCCCGTAAGCATTACGTAATTTATGATGTAAATATAAATGTAAATATTTAAAAATAGAATCAAATATTCTGCTATAACTGCATCGTATTAAACAAACACATATTGAATGAACTAATCATTAGTATATTACACAGATTATCATCATTGATCCATAGACTAATTAACATTGATCTATTTCATCCATTAATGAATACTAATATAATTATACAATAACATGTTAATATTATTTAGAGCTGATATTTCTGATTTGAGAGCATGTTCATGTCAGAATATTATCATGCATAATAATGAATGCAGCTCATTAAGATGAATTCTACATATAAAGAAATATGAATTTTTCAGTGGTAAAGCTTATATTTTAAAAGCATAGACATAATTGAAATCAAAGAAAAGTGACGAGAATTTAAGGATTACTTACGAGTAACGCTCGTGACGATCCATGTAAAAATTTTTGAAAAAAAAAAAAGAAAAAAACACGATATCTCATTGCAACGAAAAGCATTAGCCTGTACTATTAATGAATTATGAACATAAATAAAAATTTCTTCGCTTTTGTTAAAAATCTATCTTATGTAATCAAAAAAAGAAAATTACTTTTCTTTTTTCTCCAAAAATCTGAAATATTTTGATAGCATAAATTAATAATTGTTAATATAAGTATTCTATGTATTTTATCTCTTCTTCAAACATAAATTATTTCTCTCTTCATAAATAATTAACTTTAAATGAAAAAGAAATAAAATACATTTTCCTATTTTATGTACTAATTGTAGGTATAATAGTGTCCTAATAGTCAAACGTTTGATTAAATGACATTCAGATACTCGCAGTTTCATTGCATTGCGCAAATTGATCACGTAAAAACAACACAGACAAAAATATCAAACAGCATCACAAACGAGGTTTCATGGTACTCTGATTCGTGCTATTTTTATATATCGTTGAAACGCGCTTAAAAAAGATGCGAGTATTCGAATACCGGTTACTGCACGTGCATTCGCCAATTAACAGAACTGTGCAAATCCGAGGACATATAGGTACTGCGATTCAAATTGGTGGAAATATTGCGTTAACTTATTTTTTTTAATTTGCACATATCAACGAGGATAAATTGACGATCACTATCAAAATAATAATGGTACATATCAATTCTTTAATATATTACAGTCGAAATTTTTATGTTAGTCAAATTTGTGAGAGAAAAAAGAGAAGATAAAAGACGAGTTTTAATTTTTAAAAAATACATAGCTCAAAAACAAAATTAATTTTAATCTCCTTCTTTTTTCCAAGAAGAAAGAGAATGAAAGAAATTAATAACATTTTTATGTAAGTTAAGTTTCCACTAAATTGCTCTTATTGTAAGAGAGATTATTTTCACAGAAACAAATTGATAGTCAGTACAGTGATAGCGATTTGTCTTATAATAACTTCAAAGAGTTTCGATGCTGCGCTATGGATGTATAAAGAGCGACAATATTTTTCTTCATTTATATCGCTCATTATCGGTCCAAACGAGACCGCTTTTCCCGCAACGTTTCCGGCTACCGATCAAAGCGAGGAGACATGGCGAACAAATTCAATGAAGTTGACGACAACGAGCTAGAAGGCTCTTGAATATTCACGGTTCTCTACGCCGAATGTTCCAACACGTTATACCGATAACAGCATTGTTAAATCTTTCTCTAAGCGAATATTTTCTAATACTTACTCAAACATTAAAATAAACAAATAATCCAAACAAATAATTTTTGACTATATTTATAAATGTTTAAAATAATAAATATTATTTTAAATATATTACTTTAAATACGATGGCGTCACTATGGTCTGAAGGTTAAGATGTTGAACTGTTTTATATATTCATTTAAATGAATTAATTTCAGAAATGATAATTGCGTGCCGATATGATTGTATCTCAAAAAACTGTAATAAACTTATTGCGAAAAATATTGCTTGACTTGTAGGATGTTAAATTGCGTTAAAATGTTGTTTGTGTCTAAGAGGAATGTAAAGAAAGTTGGAAAAGCGAATCGCATTTTTCACTGATTTCTAAAGCAATTGAGAATATCCCAATAACATTCTATTTTCCACTTTCATAAAGTACGATACCATTTCGCGCGAGTTTCCATTATAAGAAAAGACTGCCGCGCTAATTTTCGGTACGGCACTCAGGCGGAGCCAAGTCAGGGAAACTTTGCTCAATTTCAAATGTTGCTTTTAACGAAGTACAACCTTTCGAGAAGTTAACTGACAGTAAGTAAAATGTATTGTTTACTTCGTCGTGAAGCGATCGATTCTTATGATGTATTTGAACAAGTTAGACTATAAATCACGGATAAAAATCGCAAAGAAAAATGCGGAATTATAAAGCAGCATCAATCGATATGCTCTACTTCGCGCGTCGTAAAACATCATTCTTTGTAGACAATGTAATTTAATCCCCAAAGAATTGGGGATAATCTTTCATGGTTAAGAAACACTGTGTTTGCCCATTCGTACATTCATAAAAATGCTAGTCCTTTGTCATAAAACTCGCCCAACAAATTTCATTTCACGTAAAGTCCGCGCCCGATGCTGTTTTTACTCGCGTCAAATGGAAAACGGATTATGAAAATGACGTACAGCGCTTGGAAATATTTCCAAAGCCGATTTAAATGAGATTTGACATAGTTGAGCTTGAACAAATGGAATCTGTCTCGTTAAAAATAGCGTAGCAAAATAAACTAGAAATTATTAGTATAAAAATGATGCGTGTTTATAAACACACTCATAATTAAATATCTTTCAAGTAAATACCTTTCACCGTAAATATCGTTCAATATCTTTCAGTAATTAATAACAACAGGATAGACGCGATTACAGTAATAACAAAATATTCGATAAAAAACAAACAAAAACTGAGGAAGATTTTTCATTAAAAAACAAGCTGTGTTTCAAATTACATTTTATATACTCCTCAAATATCTGCTTCGCATATCGAGTCAAGATATATTTGTCTTGCGTTAGCAATTCCAATATATACTTCGAACATGTTGACATAGTTATGCTGACCCGTTCCAGACAGATTCTGGACGTGAATCGCACAAGAAAGCACATGTTGGTTGCAAGTTATCTCGTACAAACTTATATGTACACGTATAGATATATCGTGCAAACGAGCATATAGGTTAAGGTTGCACGAAAGGAGAAATGGAAACGATAGGGAGGAGAATGGAAAGAACGGTTACAGATACTACGGCCAAGATCGCAGACCGCGATACCAGCGTGACCCATCCCTTGTTCTCCGGGGGTTAGCTAAGAAGCGAACCTTGCAAATTGCCTCCGCAAAATCCCTCCTTACGAATTCCCGTTTTTCGTCTGGAATCACCGATTCTCTCTCCCTTCCTGCTTTTCCACGCCCGCAAATTCTTCGCGTTGCAGTCCCTTCGCCACGAAGATTGTCGAATCATCCCGATTTTCGAACGATACGGTGATGCAAGTGGCAATTTCGTAGACAATTGTTCCGCGATCATAATTCACGAGGAACTCACTTATCTAGCAAATTTCGAACGAGCGATCTTAAAAGTCAAAGTCCAAATGAGCTCCGAAAGGTGAGAGTCCGATAATGAGTACTACATTTCTGACTCGAGGCTTTCACTGTGATAACTAAGCCAAATTACATCTCGCAATCCAATAAAAAGAATATTCTTGAGATATTTTATTCATTATTCATGCACGAGTAAGATTATACTAATAAATTCATAATGCAAAATTATATTCAATTTGAGTTATTTTTAATCATTCTAGGCCGTTTTAATATTTCTAGGTCGCCATTGCTTCTACAATATGTCGTTAATTTAACTAAGACAATGAAGTTGAATAATTTAATTCAAGAAGTGTGTATTAATTTATAAAATTTAATTTATTGTTTACCAAGCATATACGTTAATATGAACGTTGTTTATTTTAAAAAAAAACTACAGAATTAATTTACACGGAAGTTAAAGATAACAAAATGTTATTTAACGAAAGATTGGGTTATCCCTTCCTTCGATATTTAATAGTATGAATGATTCTTTAATATTATGAATATAATCATACTATCATATCAATTATATCAATGCAACTGTTATATTTGATATTAATCTCTTCCCAGTTTTTAAACTGTTCTTTTTATATATAATAATCGGGCACTGTTCTGAGAAAATGTAGGAGACCAATGATAAATATTATAAATCGCATCGCCAAAAGCAGCCAATTGGGCCGATGAATTATCATGATAACGAGCCATTAATATTAAAAATTTACGAAGAACCCTTCGCTTGTAAGAAAGAATCCTGAAAATGAGATGAAACGCGATTACGAAGAATATTAAGAACGGATACCTCCGTCTCCGACGTGGATAATCTCTTTCTCGGAATGATCACGACCTTGTCGTGATTAATACTTATCAGACGTTATGCTTAATTTGCTCTTAGCATTTCCCCTTTTACTTTCCCAACAAGATTAAATAATGAAAATGACTCGTCTGAATGACAATACCAAAAGAGACAATGTAAAACAAGAATGAATCTGATAAATAAACATTAATAAAAGAATTTGTTACGGATGATAATAAAGTAACTTTATCTTATCAGATTTATTCTCTTCTCTATATTATACAGATTGCTAGAATTCTAAGAAATTATATGTATATTATGAATTCAAAACTAAATAAATTAGGTAAAAATTTCATACACTGAAAAAAATACAATCAATTTTAATAAATATTTAGTTGAACTACCAACTACCAACTAAATATTTATTAAATATAAAGATATATTTATTTGATACAAGAAATGTTAATTTGATTTAACAATCATTTTTTTTATTGAACAAATATTTACTTACTGTAAGTAAATGTATAGTTGGCAGTATTGAACTAAATATTTATTAAAATTAAATATATTTTTTTTCAGTATAGATACTGATTTCATAATATTTTATAATATTGATTTATAATAATGATTTTATAATATTTTTTTAAACTAGAGTTTTCTTTAATTCTCTTTTTTTCTAATTTTCTGATCAAAGTTACGCTACTTGTTTTTACGAGATTATGCCAATTATGATCGATTCTGTCAAAACATCGTAATAAAATGACAGAATTTTAAAGACCTAGCACATAAAAAATATTTAAATTAAAAATATAAAAATATTTAAACGTAAGATTTAAGCAATAAAGAAATCAATATATTGGATTCGCTGCTGCTCACGTTATGGCCTTCCAATCTGTAATGTGATTGGTTGATTCGCTTACTGCTTACTAAGTCTTAAGTCTTAAGGTGTGTCTTCCAACAAGTGACACAAATAATAATAGTGTGATACAATGGATCATTATATCCTTGTTGTTTGCCAATGTTAAACAAAGATGACATGATCACTGTGTCGCACTTTGTCATTTGTTAGAAGACACAAGTTTTTCTATGTGTTATGACCTTCATTGCGAGTACAAGGTCTAATTCAGTAAGCAGATATACCATACTCTAATCTAACAGTTTCGTTCGTTTTCCATTACTTAACAAATTGGATACATACAGATCACGCCTATGATTGGACAAGACACTTGTCATCACTATCATATAAATGTATGAACGACATGAAAGTTCGCGCGACTTTCTCTCTAGTGTAATCCGGAGTTTTCTATCTCATATAACTTTTCGTCGAGCAAAACCCTCGAATGGAGTTCCTTGACAGAGTCTCCCTTTTACCGGGCAAACCTTTGTGCAAGGTAGAAACGACCCTCGCAGGTCGAGCTCTGAGAAAAACGTGCACACTGAAGTCGCAGCGTGTGGTACATCATAAAAGGGCGCGTTGCAACAAAAATTCCTTTCTCATCGGCGAACAATGGGCCGAATCTCACTGCTACGCTGTGTACCAAAAGTTGTACTTTTTTTCTGCTAGTCTTTCTTCGTATAAACTAGAATTCATGTGCGGCAAAGTAAAGAGTGATTGCAAATATCGTATAATTTTCTGTTAAAATTTTGCATTGTATATAACTTTTGCATTGATTGTTGTGTTGCATAATTTCAAAAAAGTCTGCACAGTTTATATTCAAGGTTAAATATCTAATTTATTCTATGAAAATTTATTTACAGCGATACTTTTAGCGTTGATGTTCTTGGTTCTTTATAATGCTATATATAAAATGTACGTAATATATATATATATATATATAATATTCGAAAAGAGGATCGTTTGCATAAAATATTATGTATTAATCAATATCAATCTATTGATGTCGACTTGGGTTAGATGCGGGCCAGCTGCCAACCGAAAAAAAATCGGATGCAATTTAATACGAGGTGGAATCCGAGAGGCGACCAAGGGAAGAGCCGATCATTCACATGCTTCGACGATGCTTCTCAGACTCAGATTTATAGCAACCCTTCGAAGGCTTCAAGTAGCAAGACGGAGAGAAATAATATTTTTATCCGACAGAGTTTGCGTGTGTCGAACAGACATGTATTCGTCATCGAAAAATCTTGTGTAATAATATTAAAATATTCTCTTAAAAAAATTATGCATAGATGCATGTGTTTAATTTATTTTCAGAACATTCAATAAAATAATTATTTTTTACAGTTCTGTGTGATACATCTTGTTGTACATGAATAAAATACACACACACACACACACACACACACACACACACACACACACACGCAAATATTATCCATAACAATTTAAAGATATTATGTAGATACATACAATATATAGCATCGTCGAAGCGATAATGCTTCATCTATATACAGATCCGCTTCTTCAATGAACAATTTATATGAATATTTTCCCTCTCATTTATAGATATAAACATTTTACTAACATTAGACTGCAATTTTTACGACAATAAGATATTAAAGATGCGAATATTCATAGATACGCGATCTAAACTAATCGGATCTCGAAATCAGAATTGACTTTAATCGCCTTTCCAACACGCGTAATTCCCCTCTCTTCGTCCGACACGATTTCCGATGACGCGAGCGATTAGATTTGTCTCGTATTGAGTGCAATCCTACATCCAGAGCACAGAGCAACGGAAAGGGGAGCGCGAGGTCGGATGACTGCTATCCGGTAAATTGGGTTTTCCGAGTGCGACTCGACGAGGAGAGAGCTGCCGCGGGACACGAAAGAAGCACCCGCTAGCCTGCAGACTGAGATTGGATGCCGACGAAATCGTCCCGCGGGAGAATCGCTGCTGCTTCTATCCTGACTCGTTGCATACTTCCATCTAATGTCGCTATCCGATTGCCGGCTTTGTCCCCCCGGGGACATCGAGGGAACAAGGTAGATGAAATACTGTCCTCGACTCTTCAAGCCATACTTAAAACTTTACTCTTAATTATTGCACATTATTTAACATCATCCACATGTGCTAAATGTATTTTTAGTTATTAATTTTGAGTGACAGTTCGACTTCCTCCCTCTTCCCAAATATATGAAGCATATTTAATAAATTGCTCCAACTATTCACAAATTGGAACACAATAGTTTGTAACTGTTATTATTACTAATCATATTTTTCATTTAATATACCTAATTCAGTAAAAATATTTATCTTATTAGTTTTAATTATATTATAAATGCTAATAAAATTTTTCTAAAATAATTCATACTTTTTATCAAGAGCATGTTTTTCTGATATAGAAATCACATTCGCAACTTTTTATATTTCAATACGTGATGATGTCTTTATTTAATTTTTATTTTAAACTTTTATATTTTTATGTTAAATAATTTCGTCTCAAATTCTTCAAAGGATAAGCCAACTTCAAAATTCCATTGAGAACAGACACTATACGTAATTTTTTAACATAGTAAGCATAGCAAAAGCGTGAAATGACTTTTGTTACGTGATGCTAAGTAGGTATGTATGCTTTCGGTACACTTTCCCTCTGCATTCTATAAACTTCGTCTATAAAAGCAATATTATTCTTTCTCTAGTTCGAAAACATCTGTATAAAATGGCCAATCAAAACTAGGATAAAACTAACATGAACGAAAAGTTTCCTAGTGGTTGTTTTATTTTTACATTTTTAATACTCGCAAAAACCCAATTTACAATGTGGCGAAAAAAGATAAATTTGATGTACTGCACCAGTGAACAATATAACTCACACACGTTAACTTTTATATTTCTATAAAGTGTTATATAAATATTTATGGTTTGTTATCTGTTTTACATGGTAATTTTTTCAACACTTGTGTATACTAAAAAATATAACTTCGCAATTTTATAATAATTGTCGTAAAAAATACAGATAGAACCAATTGTGAAACAACATATCACTGCAATTGTTTCGCGCATAAACGATAATTATTTGGAGTTACCTCATTCTATGTTCATTTAATCTGAATACACAATTATAAGCACATTTTAATTGAAAGTCCCTAAGCAAGCAAACGTTTTGTGCAAACTTCCGTTTAAAGATCCATTGTGAATCGAAATTTAATTAAGCCCGATAAAAGGGATAACGAGTAAGGCCGCGTGAAAAGAGATTGATCACGTTGGAATTCGAAACAAAATTTAAAAGAGAGAGAGAAGCTGATAGATCTGATAATTTTTGATGAAATAGATGAAGGAAGTTTTAATAAGCTACCTACCGTTCAATATCCTGTATAGGCAACCGCATGCGCAAAAGGTATTCTCATAACAAAATAATGCGGATTCGCAACGTTATGATGAAAGTCCATCGAACACCATCCGTGCTTGAAAGAAGGCGATTTAGAACAAATGTAATATCTTCTTGAAT
>Ga0157362_1001180_pt1 | contig 10640 bp, 6 predicted proteins | sample AttlaeALBM3_FD_111480 | JGI IMG/M metagenome (GOLD analysis project Ga0157362, IMG submission 111480) | Fungus gardens microbial communities from leaf cutter ant in Ribeirão Preto, State of São Paulo, Brazil - Atta laevigata ALBM3 | ecosystem: Host-associated > Fungi > Mycelium > Unclassified ... | reverse complement strand
TACAACTCACCTCCAGGAGAATCCTCAGAGATTAGGATGAGGCTCCTGGAGGGATATTCTACATTATATACATCCCTTAGTGTCAGGGTCAGCAGGATCGGAGCTAAACTAGTGTGTTTAAGTGTCACTAGTAAACAGGCTAAGGTAGCTCCGGAGTGTTGTCATGGTGTTTAGGGATGGAAATGGAGGTGTCCCCTTACAGTTCCCATTAGATTTTTTATACTACTTATACAACTACTACATGGTCTGTGCACTACTTTCCCATACCTATCATGTGACCCATCATTGTGACATCATGTGATGTGACTGTGACTATGTGATGCTTGTGACATGACACTTTCCCATACTCCCTTCTGTATAGTAAGTCCAAGATAAAAGAAAAGAAAAGAAAAAGAAAAGAAATATAAATAATGACTTAGTTGTTTTGCCAAGTCATGACACACTGGTAGTTTGCACTATTGTACATCAGGTTGCTTTGCTCCTTTTCTATACTGGTAGTTTGTACTGTTGTAAGTTAGTGTAAGGGGACAGCCTGGGATTGCTTAGATTACATGGTAGGGTTCATGTGAGCTAGCGTGCCTTATGATCCGTGGAAGTCTGTGATCCATAGTTCTCTTCCCTCTAGTTCAGGTCTCCATCATAGTACTATGTAGCCTTATCTGGTAATGTAGTTATTATTGTCTGGATGCACATGGCCATAGCGACTGGCACACGGACCAGCTAGACTAGTATAAGTAACTAGTAACAGTGTAGTAGAATGCTTCACCTCAACAATAGTTTGAGCTCTTGGGCTACTCATTGCTCTAACTTAAGACACCTCACCTACTATATCTGAGTGTGTTCTAGTGCACCTCCAAGTATGCCCTTATAGTTAGGTTGCTTTGCTTCCTTTTTACAACAGTGAGGCCACAGTCAGCTCACTTTGCTCACCACCTGTTCCAATTTTATTCCAATTTATTCTGAATTTATCTGAATTTCACAGAGTTCTTGAATAGTAAGAGAAAGCATGTGAAAAAGTTGAACTATGTGTCAGTGCCATCATTTCCCACATCAGTCTCATATACATACTAGATTAGTCAGTGTACCTTGGCTTTGTTCTCTCATAGGCAAACTTAAAAATCTAATTATCCATAACCTGTAAGGGGACATCTAGGGTAGTGCTTAGTAAGTATTGAGGGTCTGTTCTATTAGTGGCCTGGTGACAGTATGTGTATGCATTCCCATCATTCCTATTTTCTCTCTGTCTGTGTCATGCAGTACGACGCCTTCTTATCTAAACATAGGATATTGTGATTACTGATCCATACGCCCATGTGATAGTGCATGTGATTGTCTAGTGTAGAAGTATATATACTAGCAAGCTGTCATAGATATACTTCACTTGAATCTCAACTTAGCTTCCGGGACTATCCAATAGCTTGAAGGGTGACCACCTCTGAGTGATCCCCTTACATAACCTCTCTATTCTTATTTCTTCTGAACTTTCCATTCCTCAAGAGTCCTTTGAGTTGAGGATTGGTACAGTGGTGGGCTCATGTCAGAGAGCCAACTCTGAGCTGGAATTAAGCCAACTGCTCTTTATTAGCATTAGACAAAAAGAACTCATTAGAGTTCTCACTGTATTAAGTCTGTCTACTTATATATATTCTAGCTGGTCTGTGCATCATTATCCCACACCTGTGATCCCAACCAAATTATGTGTGACATCATGTGTTGTGACATGTGACATAACTTTCCCATGCTATTTATAGAAAAATAAATGAAAAGAAAATAGAAAGAAAAATAAAAATGACTTAGAGAGGTGGTTCATAACAAATATTAGTCTAAGTCCACTCTAGATTGAAATTATATCACATTACAAAGATATCCTTCAACCTCTGAGTTCTAGAGTTTTAACATTGATAGTCTATCTCTGAGAAACCTGATGCTAGCTCATCAGTCTTGCCTCCTGAGGTATATGCTATTCTAGTATGTGGCAGCTTGACAACTACCTAATAGAAGTACCCAATCTTGGGTCTAGATTATGTCTGGGGCTTGTAGGAGGTCTTTAGAGTGGGTTCCAATAGTGAAATCCAGGGATATAATGTGTATCCCATACTATATTTCCACAGAAAATTTGCTGGCAGTGTAACAGCGACCTGACAGATAACACTATCTGCTGCTCCACAGACTATTGTAGAAAGGGAGTATAGCAGACTGACTTCAACACAAAGTCCAAAACACAGAATTAGTAGAGGGATCAAGCCAGGCTGAAGGCCTGGGTGAAAACCTTATTTCAGGAAACAGAAAATGATGACCTAATTGGCTGACTAAGGTGTAGGCTGAAGTAACTACATGCATCACAAGGTCACAAAGCATGACAACCTCTATGTTTACTCTTAAGACTTCACCAGGTGAGCCTGTCAGTGTATGGACCACTGAAATGCTCACTGGTATCATTTGAACAGATGCTTCTCTCCAGGATGTGATATTGGCCAAGAGTGACATGAGTGAAGACATTGTTAAGACAATAGTGTGAAAATGTGATCATTGGGTTTCAATGATGCAAGAATATAATGTATACTGTAATCTACATGGCTTGTTCATGGTAATGAAGATGTAAATACATGGTGAAATTGTGAACGGTACTCAAGGTATGCACTTGGCGCTTTGGGCTCCTACCACAGACCCCTCACTTCCTTTCCCCTTTCTTCGACTTTGTTCAACCATCCTTGGTCAATACATTCAGTCCACTTGCTGCCGTACCTGAATCTAGAGAGGTCCACCTTGATTGACCTACCTCCAATCGTTTCCACGTGAGGTAGGGATAGAACACACCGGTGTTCGAGTGGGACCCAAAACAGTATCTCGTCGTCCTGACCCACCATCCATCCATCCCTCATGTCTTGTGGGACAGGCTTATATACGTGAGTGGCATTCCGATGATTAGCTGCAAAGTCGTGGATTCTGGTTGCACCAGCGACAAAAGACGATGCCCACGTTACCAACTTGGTTCCATCTCGAATAAATGCCATGTCCCCTCCTAGGTCCCAACACTGAGCATACGAACAGCCGGTGTGGACGTCTAGGAGAGTTATTGCGTTTGTGCCCCGGCAACGAAGAGCGATGAGTCGATCACCAAGGGATCGGTCATTTAGGGCAGATGAGAGGGCAATTTTGTGGACACCGGCAATTGTGATGGGCTTTCCACAGAGTTGACCAGTTCGTGTATTCCAGACTCGGACATCCCAGTCCTTGCGAGAACAGCATGCAAAGAGTTCCCCATCAGGTGAGTATGCCTGAGAATAACCGTCAAGATGCGCTTCATCAGTAAAGTTGACACGATCAAACTGGGCAGTGTCGTGATTCCATGAATAACAGGAAGTGCCAATGATGAGAGTCAAGCCATCGGGTGCCAGCAACATGAGCCAGGGTCTGGTGATCTTTAGAGAAAGCGTGAAGTCAATCTCGCCCTTCAGTTTCCAAACCTGGAGTAACCCTGAGTCATTGCGATGGCCACCGCGATGTAGCTGGGTGCATATGACCAGGTGATTACATGTTGGGAAGGCGACCTTCTGATTATGGATATATATGTGTCCGGTATCGAATGAGAAGCGATTTTCCAAGTGTGCCATATCGTATATGGTGACGAAATCTTGATACAAAACGGCCATCCGATTGTCATCTGCGGTAAATGCAATCTGAGGTCCATAATTAACATCCCTAGGCCCCACAAGCTCCCAAGTAGTTGTATCCCGCAATTCAACGTAGACAGATCGCCGTGATTTTGTGGCCACAATCTTTCCAGAAGACGAGAATCCAATGATTTCTGGTACGTCTGTAATATCTTGAGTGACAAGATGATTGCTCCCCAAATCCTCCAGGTTCCGCATCCTTACAGTTCTATCAAAACTTCCCACCAAAAGCCTGTGGCCGTCGCAAGATGCACAGATTTTGGTTAGATTCGAAGTGGTCAGAGGTTCTGTCTCAAAGATCATATATGAACCGGTCGTCGAGACCTCCCATATCTCTACTGTGTTATTTCGTGGGACAAATATGTGATTGGTATAGGGTAAATGGATAATGGCTGGAGGATCATATCCAACAACAAGATTAAAGGACACCATCTGTTGTGTATCCAGTCTCCAAAGATGTTTGTGGTGAGACCCCCAAAATGTGGCCATTAAACAGTCACTGGTCGGCGAAAAGTGGAGTGATCTAAGATCGCCAGGGGGATGCGGGAATTGATGAGTGCTCCTGTTATCCTCCAGACTCCATAACTCAATGGCATTCCTAGATCGCCTTCCTACAGCCAAATATCGTCCATTAGGAGAGAATTGGGTGATAGTGACACCGGTGACCTCAAAAAGCCTGTCAAATGTATCATTACCAATATCCCACAACTTGACCAGGACACGAGTCGAACGTGGACCTCGATCTTCCGAGTCTTTCGAGGCGATTGTTTGAATCAAAGGTCCGCCTTGACCTTCCAAGTCTGTCAAGGCGATTGTCCGAATTGAAGATCCATCTTCATCTTCCGAGTCTGTCGAGGCGACTATCTGAATCGAATATCCATCTTCATCTTCCGAACTTGTCGAGGCGATTGTCCGAATTGAAGATCCATCTTCATCTTCCGAGTCTATCGAGGCGACTATCCGAATCGAATATCCATCTTCATCTTCCGAATTTGTCGAGGCGATTGTCCGAATTGAAGATCCATCTTCATCTATCCAATCCATTGATGCAATTCTTCCCTTATACCGACCCCAACGGATGAACACAAAATCAAAGCCCTCAATTGTAAACACATCCTCTCCCCTTTCAATGTCCCAGACTATTGCACGGCAAGATAATGCGCTGTAACGACGACATCTGACCAGGATATGCTTCCCATCAGGACTGAAACAGCCATTAAGTCCATGCCCCAAAAGAGAGAAATTTAGGTTTCTCAACTCAAATGGACCTGAAATACAATGACCTGTTTCGGAGTCACAGACATACATAGTTGCATATTCTGGTGATGTTACTGATATTGAAGCAAAGGTCTTTTCATCCGGCGACAAGAAGATACACCGTACAGGATCTTTGTGGTGCTCTGCAATAAAGATGTTCATTGGCCATTGAGAGGGCCTGCCGTCGCTGATGTTAAGAGTGTTTGGAAACCTTGGGCGGAACTTTTCACCAACAAGGGAGCATTCGGGCGTGAATGGAAGAGCTGAGAGATAGATTTGAGGAGGACTCCGAGCAATGGGGATGATGAATGCAGAAATGAATCGGAGGGCATCGCGGATGAACAATGCCAGCTCGTTACCGGAGTCGAGTGTCTAGCCGGTCAACTTCAGAGTTGTATTGTAGGAGATGAACTCAGGACATACCACCAGTCCATGCCATTCTAAAGCCCTCTTGAGGATTGCAGACACCTCATGAGCCTTCCCCAACATGCTCATCACTTCAATCCAGAACAGTAGCTTCTCGTACATTACAAACTCCACCGCCTTCATAAAAATCTCCTCGTGTCTAGTCTGGACAAGGTGATCTATCCAGAACTGAGACGAATATGAAGTGAGGGGAGCAATTGCAGACTTGTTAGCCGACGGAATATCCACATTTTCTATGCTTGAAGAGTTCAAGTTACACATATTGAAGTGCAGCTCAGATGATACCATACAGTTCAAGCACAGGGCAGCAAGTTGGTGTTCATGAAGATTTCGATCCTGGACGTCGGAAAGATTGGGTAGGTGCTGTCGAAAAGAGGTGGAGAGGAGGAAGTCTTCAAATGATCGATGATGGAAACGAAGGATGGGGTTGGAGTCAATAACGGACATGAGACCATTTCTGATATAATTGAGCATGTGTGGACTTTCGACTCCAGGAAGCCTCATGAGCGTTGTGTCGTCGAGTGGCTGCTTAGCAAAAATCGTTGCTCCAATAACGGAGGTAATCGCCTTGATCTCTGGCTTTGTAGCACGTCTGAACGATGTTGCAATAACAGTCAAGTACAAAGAATGCAAATCATCTAACCCCTCCATTTCATCCCCCCGCTTGAGACTGTCAAAGCGTATTTTAGGGTTCACTGAGAGAAAGTCGGCAACTGTTGTTGCCCAGATGAAGATACCAACAGCACGAGGAACGAGATACTCAAGGGCCCCTGTAATCCATGCAAGTTCCACTCCCATGGTGTCGAGTCGATACTTGAGGAATGTACAGATGTCATCAGAAGCACTATCTCCTGGCCTGACATCGCTCCCGGAGGGAATATTGACATGGGTACTAATGGTGTCTGGAAACATTCGGATGATGTTGTCCTCTGGTCGGCTAGTAATAACCACCTTGAATTTCTTCAGGTGGTCGACCAGAGCCCAGCACTTGAGCGTACGCAAGAGTCCCTCGAAATCTTCCATGCCAGATGAGTCATGCCTGAGGCCACCACACTCATCCAATGCATCTATCACAATCACTGGAAGTTGCTCAGGCGGAATATCATCATCCAGTGTGGACAATGGTGTCTCGATGAGTAATTTGAAAAGGCGATCAATATCGGATGACCTTAGTTTCCTATTGCCTTCGACTAAGTGTTGGCACAGAGATGGGTACTGGCAGACGAGATCAGACGCGACAACACGCCAAAGGGCTTCTGTAGTGATCTTGGTCGATTGTGTGCGATCGAAACGGAATGAAATTACATGTCGACCATGGTCCTCTAGTCGAGTCGAAATACTAGCTGCCAAGGCAGATTTCCCGACACCAGGAGATCCCCTAATCCAAATTACATTGTGGCCACTGGCACTCGTCACCTTGCTTTCAATCTCTTGCAGAATGGTTTGTCGGGTGTCTTTCATACATGCTTTGTGTAGGAGAAGTCTAGATCCCCCAAGGGTGCGCACTAAATCGTCCAGTTCCTTCTGTTCGGCGCCAACTTTTGCAGTTTCTATAGAAATGATGAGCTATGAGAGCTGGACAGGAACAATAGGCAGCCCACCTTGTAGATTTACGACACCGACGTGGATATACTTCACATCATTTGCCATGGTGGCTGATACCACGAATCAGACAAGTTGGACAATCAGAATCAGGTGCGAAGACCAGACCTTGCTCGAGTCGCATGTCTATTGTAAGCTCTACCATAAATTTGTCCTTGAAGTTATTAAGCTTGTCCTGTAGTTCGATTACTCTCTCCTTTTGTGCAGCAACAAGAATGTACTTGACTAAGACCAATGGATCAGGGACAAGTCTATCTCACATGAATTCATACATACGTGTCCAATTTTTGAGCCACTCCTGAATGAAATCCATCACTTCTCCCATCATTCCCGGAAATTCATTTATTGTCTGCCACAGTTCGTCCGAGCTTGGGACTTTCTTGAGTCTGTCGAGCTGACCAGCCAGGATTTTGATACTCTCTGCAAGGCTTTTCATTGCTTCATGAGATTCTTCTTGAGTCTTGAGATGCTGCCAAATTCATCAGTCACATCATTCGCATCGAAAACAGAGAAAAAGGTCACCTGGTATGCGATATCGATGCAAGAAAATACGGCTTTCGCTATAGAATTGAGCTTGCTCGAGTCAGATAGTGGGCATGTGTGCTTTTCAGTAGTGATTTACCTCGCTGATAGTCTTCCCTATTCCAATCATCATCTCCACCCCATCGCTTGCGGAATCAAGATAACCTAAAATGGGCTTGAACCTTTTCAAGTTCTCCATTGTTCTCTTGAACTGTATATCCAATGCAGTCAAGGTAGAGTCGAAGGCCTACGATCGGACTTGAGTAGGAGATATTTATATTGGGAGCAATCAAGATAGCATACCTCGGCGACGAGCCACAGCTGTAATCCTTGAACAGGATCATTGAATTCTACCTTGAGGTTTGCTGAGGTACCCTGAGTATATTTGAAGCGATAGAGGCAAAGACTAGCTCACATTTGGCTTCCTTTGGTGATTCCAAGACCAGATGTTTCCATAAATTGTCAAATCCAATGCTAGCTTTACATAGCAACTCATCCTTTGAGGCGTGCCCGAAAGTGATGATATCTAACAGGAGAGAATGTTTTTGGTAGATTTCAATATTCAGGTCATTTCCTTCCTCAAAAATACTATACCGCATCAGTATGTAGGATTGCATGCACACTAAAAGCTCATCTCACCATTCACTCTGGCCCAGCTTCAACTTCTGTTCAGTCCTGCTGCTGTTATCGAAGTTATATTTGAGAGTTCGAAGGGGAGCATTTGTCTTTTGAGAATATTTGACAACAAGTGGTCGTGAAATTTGATCATCAACTTTCCCGATGAGCTCTGAAAGTAAATGCAATAAGCCTACTGATGAGTTGATTGGATCGATGTAATACTTACTCAGAACTCGGATGGCTCGTTTCACAGTAGATTGAGTGTTTGTTGCCATTATTTCAACTTGAAGGCAGGTGAAGATGTTACTGATATAGGGACAAGATCGTGACACAACCAACCACAGAAGCAGTTGCCACTTCCTCACGAATGACAATGAGTGGGAGCTCAGCAATCCACATCTAGACATGTCAGAAGCTGTTAGTGCGGGAATCGTCCTAAGTGCTATTCTTCTCAAACCCATTAGTCAGTTCTCAAAACCAATCAGATTCTTTTGAAACTCACACATTCAGGTGAGTAGGATCGATCATATTTCGCACTATCTAATTCTTTTCCACCTGTGTAGACTATGAAGGGAGTGATGCTGATGGCAGAACAGAGCTTGCCCTGTTCCCCTTACTGCAGTTATGTCATCGAATGAGTGGGATGTATGTGCCCTTAACAGATACTTGCTCTAATTTTACTTGGACTGCAGTCGGAACTAGGAAGTACTACTTGAATCAGATATCAAATCCCACAGTCCGTAATATTACCATCAAAGTCATTGGGTTAGAGAACCTATACAAGAAGGATGACAAGTACGTTAGCAAGGGAAATGTCTTGTTCAATCTTCAATACATTCTCATCTCCATAGATTGTTGCTCGAACCAGTTGTCATCCTACCATAATAGGGATTGTAAGATTACTGTTAAGATTACTGTTATTGGGGACTTCCAGGGTTGTCTCAGGGTTGGAAACCAAAGGCAGGAAAATGGAGTGCAAGAGCAGAGCACATGTATACTACAGTCACATGCACAAGTCACATGTGCACTGTGCTCTTGCATACACAAATGTCAGTCTCAGACTGACTTTTTCTGCAGTGCATACCTCCTAGTGCTACAAGTCATGTGCAAGTCATGTGCACTGTGCTGTTGCATACACAAAAGTATGTCTTAGACTGACTTTTTCTGCAGTGCATGCCTCCTAGTGCTACAGGTTGTAGCGACTTAGCCCAGACGACTTAATCACCCTCCAAGTCTAAGTTGACAAGAAGAACTCAATGGGGTTCTCATTCAATTCTGTATACTACTTATACAACTACTACATGGTCTGTGCACTACTTTCCTATGGTCCTCATGTGACTTAGTCATGTGATGTCACCTGATTGTGACTTGTGACCTTGTGACACTTAGTCACATGATACTTTCTCATGCTCTATCCTTGTGTAGTAAGTCTAGAAAAAGAAAAAAAAAGAAAAGAAATATAAGTAATGACTTAGCCATTTTGCCAAGTTATGACACAGGTCATATGCACAAGTCACATGCACTATGCTCTTGTATGCACAAATGTCAGTCTCAGACTGACTTTTTCTGTAGTGTATGCCTCCTAGTACTACAAGTCATATGCAAGTCATGTGCATTGTGCTCTTGTACACACAAAAGTATGTCTCAGACTAACTTTTTCTACAGTGCATGTACTCCTGGTATTGTAGTCACATGCACAAGTCACTAGCAACTCTTCTACTACAGTCCTAGATTAGCAATGTTCTGTCCAAAATTCCTATTTGTAGTTAAGAATAATATACCATAGGATAATCTCTACCAAATCTTGAGCCAGATAGAGCAGCGGAAAAACTGTTACAGTTGATCTTTTGTGCTGATCATGTTTACTTTTGCAGTGATTACTCCTTTATAGAACAATTTTGTCCTAGATGTACAAAAGTAGCACAGCCAAAATTTGTATATATCAACCTGACTATTTAAGAAAGGCATTCCTAGTCTCTATTATCACTTGACAAAATAGCTAAGTCAATTTTTCTTTTTCTTTTTCTTTTTTCTGTTCTTTTCTTTTAGTTTCTAAAGGTGTATAAGTAGTATACAGGAATTGAACAAGAACTCTATTGAGTTTCCTTTGTCAACTCAGACTTGGAGTAGGTTTAAGTCATTATGGCTAGAGCCTTACAACCCCTTGGATAACCCCTTGGATATAGAATAGTCAAGACTCTAATCATGGTAGTTTGACCCTGTGTTGTCCAAATAAGGGATGTTATACATCTAGTCTGGTTTTGAGCTCATTTTGATCTGACATGAGGTTTAAAATAAAATAAAATAAAATAATTTGAGTTCTGGTACTTCTTTTCTGTTAATGGTTTAGACAACAGGACCTATAATATTTTATTGCAGTGAGATGAATAAGTAATCTATTAACCTATTAACCTATTAGATGTTATCACAGAGTCTTGACGACTTAGGGATCACTCTAGGTGAGTGTTTAGGAAGAACTCGATGGAGTTCTCCGTTGGATTCAACTACCTACTTATACTATTTTACAAGTGGCTGTACCCT
>Ga0157362_1001179_pt1 | contig 10642 bp, 16 predicted proteins | sample AttlaeALBM3_FD_111480 | JGI IMG/M metagenome (GOLD analysis project Ga0157362, IMG submission 111480) | Fungus gardens microbial communities from leaf cutter ant in Ribeirão Preto, State of São Paulo, Brazil - Atta laevigata ALBM3 | ecosystem: Host-associated > Fungi > Mycelium > Unclassified ... | reverse complement strand
AGGACAGATCATCACATGCTACTACCTATTGTTCTACATATGGTAGTGCCTTTGTGCTAGAAATAGTGATAACTTAACCATATGGAGGCTGTCCTTTGTTCTAAGAAAAGGACAGATGAGTATTTATGGGTAATTAATAAAGTCCATGTGCAAACATTGAGGCCTTCATATCTCCACTAATATTAATTGCCTTGGTGCTGTTTTAGGCTCATTCTGAGAGGTATGAAGAAGGCTTTTCTGATGCTTAAAAGTGAAGCTTAGATTATGGTGGTTTCCGAGATATTGGCGATTTAATAAACAGTACCATGGTGGTTACCAGTTGATCTGCCTAATATCTCAGCCATTATTGATCTCCTTGAGACGTGACTGGTATCTATCGAAAGGTCTTTTCAAGGGCTTTCTGTAGCCATTGAGACCATGAGAATCGATAAGGAATTGATGGAGATATGGCCGAATGAAGTTTGTGACAGATGGCAGTTAAAGCGTTATTAGATAGCGGAGCAATGGGTCTATTCATAGATACGACCTTCGCAAGAGAGAAGGAGTTCAAAATGGAAAGGATGAAGAATCCCTTACTAGTCAAAAATGTGGATGGGACAGTAAACGTGGGAGGAGCAATAACGCACCAAGTTGAGTGTAACATGTTCTTCAAAGGACATGTAGAAAGAGTTAGAATGGACGTGTGTAATCTAGGAAAGACAGAGGTCATACTAGGAATACCGTAGCTCACAGCCCATAACCCAGAGATAGACTGGGAAAAGGAGAAGGTAAAAATGACGAGGTGTCTACCCATATGCAGAAAAGGGAAGCAGAAAGAAAAGAAGAGGGAAGTAAGAAAGGTAGAGAAAGACGAGGATGAAGAAACACTGAGAAAGTTGGTACCCAAAAGGTTTTGGAAGTGGAAGAAAGTCTTTGGGAAAAAGGAATCGGAAAGGATGCCAGTGCAAAAGGCCTGGGATCACGTAATAGAGTTGAAGGAAGGGTTTACCCCAAAGAAAGAGAAGGTATACTTATTGTCAAGAGAAGAAAGAGAGGAGGTACAAGCATTTGTAGAGGATTAGCTAAAGAAGAGATATTTTCGACCATTCAAGTCACCCCAGACATCGCCAGTACATTTTGTAGCAAAAAAGAATGGAAAGCAAAGAATGGTACAAGACTATCGCCACATAAATCAGTGGATGGTAAAAAACGGATATCCTCTACCTTTCATTGCTGATATACTAGACGGGGTAGGAAAGAGAAAGGTCTTTACAAAGCTAAATCTAAGATAGGGATATAACAATGTCAGGATAAAAGAAGGAGACGAATGGAAGGTGGCGTTCACGACGCACATTGGAGCCTATGAACCCACAGTCATATACTTTGGACTAACAAACTCCCCCGCTACCTTTCAGACGATGATAAATGACTTGTTTCGGGATCTCATAAACCAAGGAGATACCGCCACCTTTATTGATGACATCTTGGTAGCTATGGACACAGAGGAGGGGCATGATGAACTAGTAGATGAAGTGCTCAAAAGACTAGAGGAGAATGATTTGTTTGTAAAGCCAGAAAAATGCAAGTGGAAGGTTAGAGAAGTAGAATTCTTGGGAGTAGTGATTGGCCCAAAGGGTGTAGAAATGCAAAAGGAAAAGATGGAAGGAGTTCTCAACTAGCCAGCACTGAGAAACGTCAAGGAAGTACAAAAGTTCTTAGGCCTCGCCAACTATTATAGAAGGTTCATAAAGGACTTTGCTAGAATAGCAGCACCACTGCATGTGCTGGTCAGGAAGAAGCAGAAGTAGAAGTGGGAAAAGGATCAAGAGGAAGCGTTTGGAAAGCTCAAAGCAGTATTCACTATAGAACCAATCTTAGCAATTCTGGACATAGATAAGGAAATGAGGGTGGAGGCGGATGCCTCAGACTATGCAACAGGAGGAGTGTTGTCAACGAAATGTGAGGATGGAAAGTAGAGGCCAGTGGCCTTTATCTCCAAATCATTAAACATTACAGAGCATAACTATGAAATCTATGACAAGGAGATGTTAGCGGTCATCAGGTACCTCAAAGCATGGAGGCACTATTTAGAAGGAGCAAAGCTGGAATTCGAAATTTGGACGGACCATAAGAACTTCCAATACTTCATGACAAGCCAAAAGTTGAATCGAAGACAGGTGCAATAGGCCTTATACCTCTCGCAATTTAACTTCACCTTGAAGCACGTTCCAGGGAAAAGCATGGGAAAGACAGATGGACTAAGCAGGAGACCAGACTGGCAAGAAGGGGTAGAAAAGGATAACGAGGACCGGACATTGATAAAGCCTGAATGGGTTAGAGGAGCAGAAATGATAGTGGAAGAAGGAAACTTGAGGGAAAGAATAAAGACAGTGCAAAAGGAGGATGAAAGAGTGGTAAAAGCAGTAGAAGAGTTAAAGAAAGCAGGGGTAAAAACACTGAGGGACGAAGAATGGGAAATAGAGGACAGGGTAGTACTAAAGAAGGGAAGAATATACGTGCCAGAAGGGGAAATTAGAGGGGAAATAATACGGTTGCACCATGATACCCCAGTGGGAGGGCACAGAGGAAGGTGGAAAACAATGGAGCTGGTTACCAGGAATTATTGGTGGCCAGGAGTGACAAAAGAAGTGGGGAGATACATGGATGGATGTGATGCTTGTCAGAGGTACAAGAACTGAAGCGAAGTGTTACGACCTTAAGGAGTAACTCAGGTTGCAACACTCAAGTAAAGACTCGAGGATGTATTGAGAGTAGAGAAAGAAAGGGAATGATACAATTGGTAAAGCATAAGGAATACAGGAGAGTATCTACTGTATATATACCTATGTACCATGAGGAGTAAATGAGGAATACATGTGGCAGACATGAGGTCTGCTGAGTAAAAAACATACCCCACCAGTAAGGCGCTGACTGAGCCATTAGATATATGAAGTGATATGAAACAAAGAAGTGGTCCATGTGGTTGCATCATGGTAAACACCTGTATGAAATGAGGTCAATCATTACACGAAGCACCAGCAGGAAAGCTGATGCCTAATGCAATCCCAGAGAAACCATGGAGTCACATTTCAGCAGACTTCATTACAAAGTTACCATTAGCTCAGGGATATGATACAATTTTAGTAGTATGCAACAGGTTTAGTAAAATGGCGCACTTCATAGCAACTACAGAAAAGACGTTAACAGAAGGACTCGCAAAGCTGTTTCAGGATCAGGTATGGAAGCTGCATGGGCTTCCAAAGAGCATCATATCAGACAGAGGGGTGCAGTTTGCAGCGGGAATGATGAAGGAGTTGAATAACTTACTGGGAATTCAAACGAAACTTTTGACAGCTTATCACCTGCAAACGGATAGGCAGACAGAAAGAGTAAACCAGAAGTTAGAGCAGTATCTAAGGGTTTTTATCGACCACAGACAAGAACAGTGGCCGGATTGGTTAGGAACAGCAGAATTTGCATACAACAACAAAGTTCACGTGGCAACAAAAGTATTGCCATTCAAAGTAAACTATGGCCAAGACCCAAGGATGGGATTTGAGGAAAGAAGGAAGGGAAAGTATGAAGCAGCAGAGAAGTTCATAGAGAAGATGAAGAAAATCCAGGAGGAGGCGAAAGCAGCACTAGGGAAAGTGCAGGAGAAAATGAGAAAGTTTGCGGATAGGAAATGAGGGAGGGGTGAAGAATACAGAGTAGGGGACTTGGTACTGCTAAGTACGAAGGACTTGAAATGGCAAATGAAGGGAAGACAATCGGAGAAGTTGACGGAGTGCTTTGTAGGCCCCTATAAGATTAAGGAAATCATCTCCAGTAATGTAAGAGGACCCCTCACACACAGCTCCGGAGCACGTACTAGCCCTCCGGAGTGACCCTGCAACAGATCAAATATTACTACGTAATATTTGGACTTATCTCCATTGTTCTAAGCGTACCCTGTTGCCGCCTAACGCACTTTCATTGTTCAGACCCTAGTTACCAGATGCAGGGACACGAGGACACTGTAACATATATAATGTAGATTATTCCCCCCAGGAGCCTCATCTAATTCTCTGAGGAATCTCCTGGAGGTAGGTTGTAACATATTTCATAGATTATAATTTAATCTCCTGGAGCCCTACTCTGGTCACCCTCACAGCAGAATTAGATCTTATTATCAGAGCCCCAGAATTTCTCAGTGGACAGCCGCCCTCCAGTCGCCCTCTGCTAACAAACTCCGGCCCCCTGATCACTCTACTCCAAAGAGATGTTGCTCCCTGTGGACACTCCCCCAGCTGTCACCGACACCTTGGGCTATCTGCAGCACCATCTCCAGGAGTTGACTGAGTGTCAGAATGCTTCGGAACACGTTATTAACAACACCCTCATGGGCCTAACAGCCCAAATACAACAGCTTACTCAACTGATGACAAGCCCTGCCCCCACTCCAACAGTCGCTCTGCCCCCAGTAACAACGTCTCCCTCTTCTGTCAACCCTCCTTCCCCAGTCCCGTTCACCCTAACTAAACAGCAGACGAGGCCAAAACTCCCTTCTCTGCCTGACTTCTCCGGTGAACGGACCTCTGGTCGAGCCTTTTTAAACTCCTGTACGTTATATCTGAACCTGGCTCCAGAGCAGTTCAGCTGCAACGAGAAGAAAATCTTTTGGACCCTCACATTTTTCAAAGATGGACATGCCACGAGGTGGTCTGAGAACCTCTTTTGCCAGAAGGCAGACACTAGCGTTTTTCCTATCTAGTCTTGGGTCGACTTCGAACAACAGTTCCAAAGTCAATTCTTTCTGGTCAACGCAGAGGCAGATGCCGTTAACGCTCTGGAAGGCTCCGCGTACTACCAAGGAAACCAGACGGTGGACGATTACCTGGACAGTTTCCTAACCTTGGTCTCCAACGCCGGATACACTGATCCCTGGACCCTTGTGGTGAAGTTCCGCCAAGGCCTCAGGGTGAACATTCAGAGCCAGATCACCACCATGCCCTTCGGACGACCCGCTGACGCCGATCCGCAGGCCTGGTACGCAGCTGCCCGGAGGATCGACCAAGCGCGGCTGACCAATGAGGCTTTCCAATCTACACTCCGGTCAACAACTATGGCCCCTGCGCACTCCGCCCTTCCCTGGCCTACCCCTCTCTCAATGTTCCGCCTTCCTCAGCCCGCTCTACCCCCCGTTCTCCTGAGACCCGCTCCGCCTGTACCGTCTGGAGGAATATCTATGGACGTGGACACCGTCCGGAAGACGCGCCCTGTACCTTAGCAAGGATGTTATCAATGTGGAGAGCCCAACCATCTCGTAAAGGACTGTCCCCACCGTCTGGACGTCCAGAGGTTAACCATGGAGCAACGGGAAGAATTGATTGAAGATTTGATGGCCTTGAAAGATGCAGTAGCAGAAGAGGAAGTTGGCTCCTCCCTGGAGGAGGATTTTGTTTAGCGTGGCTGGCGAAAAGTGCACCCTGGTCGCTGTTAGTAAATAGGTTCGCTGTATTGAATGTAGAAGAAGTTAATACAGATATCTGTGAACCTATAGACGCACTCCCCCTCTCTGCTCTGGACAGGAAAGCCCTGCCTTGGAGGCCCAAGTGGGAGAAGAGACTCCCTGAACGATTCTCCGCCAACACTCTCGATGCCCGCGGAACGTCCATTGTTCTCCCTATCGAGATCAGTACTACTGACACCAGCGAGGTGCACTCCGTTGTTACGCCGTACAAAAGTTTAGGCAAATTAAGTGACATTCTGCACCTTAATAACAGGAATAACCAGCTCAAGAGACGAGCTTGGCCCCCCAGAAATGTTCTACTAGACGCCTAGTCATGGACTTGAGCATCTAGCTTGAGTAGCAGGGTAGCGGCTGTGACCACCACTACATATGCCTCATAGACGCTTGTCCAGGTGCCCCGTATCAGATTCCTAATGGATCTCCCTTTTAGAAGTGCTCTCAAGGGCGGAAACGAGCTTAGGACAGACTACGCGATCCGAACGACGTCATGCCGTAGCCGTCGGAGATCCTATTTAAAGAAGAGTTACGATCAGATTTGGGCCATCATCACTGATGGCTAATTATAGTGAGATCAAGAGAGTCGTACCACCGCAAAGTCGCTTCATAACAGTGGTAGAAGGAAACCGGAAGGTAGAAGGGTGGGAGTGCATAACAGAGGTAAGAGGAAGGACTGGGAAGCTGAGAAGAGGAGTAGTAGGGAGATTAGATGAAGAGAACACGTGCGAGAACAAGATGGCTCAAGACCGCCGTCTCTGCCTATGGTCCGTCGAGATGCTCAAGGTTCGACCATTGTGCGAGGAAGAGTTACCGGAGTAGAATTAGGGTGTCAGGGAGCGGTTAGTCGGAGTCCGGAAGGAGCGCCGTACCATCATTACGGCCTTGCTAGAATTGGGAATTTGGAGGTTTTCTTTGTCTCACTTTCTTTGTTGTCTTTTTGCTTTGTAATTATAATAAAATACTCTAGGGCACAGGAGGGGAAAAAAGCATCACACCCCCATCATCATCCCTCTCTGTTGCTCTAGAGCTTAACGGCTATTTTTTGAGTGACTGAGTTTCTGGTCTTTCTGAATGTTCTATCTTCTTTTCTAAAAATCCACCCAAACTCTCCCTCGACAGGAATTTGAGCCCCAACGGACTTGGGCATTCGCTTACGCTAGGAGTTAGCAGCTCGCTACGTGTCATTGGAGTCGGCTTCCAGTTGTACGGTCAACTGAAGAAGAGCCTACACGACGTCACAGGAGTTCTAGGTAGTTCTGCTGTATTGACGGTGAACCAGGCTACTAGACTAGGTAAGGGCAGTAGTGTCACGACGTGAGACAAACGCATGTCTTAGGGATTCTATTACGGTGAGATCTACCTCGAGTGGACTCTTAAACCATTTTATTATTATTTCTGCTGTTTCTTTTAGATCGTACCCTACCCTTTTCCCTATTACTGAACTCTCCCTTGTTATTTGATTACCTCCCCAGTGCCTACTTGTTTAGTGCACAACTGTGAAACATCTCAGAGATTATTAGATTTCCATTTGTTGTCACCCTTGTTTCAAGATCAAATTCCCTTTTGATCCCCATCATCGTCAAGGCACTTTTGGACTCTGGAGCTACGGGCAGCTTCATAGATAAGGATTTTGTCTGTACGAAAGGTATTACCACCCGGAGCATCTCTTGCCCCATACCAGTGTACAACATAGACGGCTCCCCCAACAAAGCAGGGCAGATCTCCGAAGTGGTAGATGTAGTATTCCGTTACAAGACTCACTCAGAAAGGACACTCCTCACTGTCTCCAGTCTCGGGAGGCAAAGCATGATCTTAGGCTACACTTGGCTCAAAGACCACAACCCCGAGGTCGATTGGCAAACTGGAGAGGTGCAGATGAACTGCTGCCCCCCTAGATATAAAGGGTGCCACACAATACACAAGGAACAAGTGTCACGGAGGAAAGCGGAGGCTAAAACGGTCAATGTTTGTTGATCTGGACCCTCTCTGGAGTATGCAGAAGACTTGGAAGAGGACAAAAACTCCCTCAAGACAAGTGAAGTTGAGTACGAGCAAGGGGATTGACTCTTTGTGACGAGACTGCTCCCGGAGTCCGCAGCCGCGGACCTACATGCCACCTCTACGATCTCTCAGAAACTGGCAGAAGGAGCCCGTTGAGCCTCAGAGTCACAGAAGGGACTGTTCACCCTACCCAACTGTGCCAGAGGGTTCGAGTCCGTGTTTGCGAAGAAAGACTTTGACATCCTTCCGGAGCACCAACAGTGGGATCATGCTATCAAGCTGGTTCCGGGCTCAGTGCCTAAGTCGTCAAAGGTCTACCCTCTGTCTCTGGTGGAACAAAAGGAGTTGGATTCTTTCTTAGAGGAGAACCTACATACTGGACAAATTTGCCCTTCCAAATTGCCCATGGCCGCTCCGGTGTTCTTTATCAAAAAGAAAGATGGCTCGCTCCAGTTGGTTCAAGACTATCGTACACTTAACTCCATGACAGTCAAGAACAAGTATCCCCTTCCATTGATCTCTGAACTGATGTCCCAACCCCGAGGAGCCTGAGATTTCACCAAGCTCGATGTCTGCTGGGGTTTCAATAACGTCCGTATTAGGCCCGGAGATGAGTGGAAGGCGGCCTTCTGGACCAATCGGGGTATGTTCAAACCCTTAGTAATGTTCTTTGGGATGACTAATAGTCTGGCCACTTTCCAAACGATGATGAACGACATCTTCTGAGACCTTATAGCAGAAGGCATCATGGTGGTGTATCTGGACGATATCCTTATCTTTACTCAGACAGAGGAAGAGCACACAAAGGCTATCTGGTGGGTGTTACAGGTCTTACAGGAACACAAGCTCTTTCTCCGTCCAGAGAAATGCGAGTTTTTCAAAGAGCAAATCAAGTACTTGGGACTAGTCGTCTTGGAGAACCGAGTTTCTATGGATCCAGTCAAGGTCACAGGAGTCTGAGAGTGGCCCATCCTGGAGAACAAAACAGACGTCCAGGCGTTTCTAGGTTTTGTGAACTTCTACCAAAGGTTCATTCAAGACTTCTCCACCAAAGCATGGCCCCTCTTCGACCTAATGCGCTCCGAACAAGTTTGGACGTGGAGCGGAAGAGAACAGGCAGCCTTCGAGGACCTCAAGACGGCGGTAACTACTGCTCTGGGGTCAATGTCCCCTCTAGACTCGGAGCTCTTCCAGATTGAAGCGGACAGCTCGGACTTTGCTACCAGAGCAGTCTTGTCTCAACAGTCAGTGACGGATGGAAAATGGCACCCCATAGTGTTCTATAGTAAGTCTTTGTCCTCCATGGAGCGGAATTACGAAATCCATGACAAGGAAATGCTGGCCATTATCTGTGCGTTAGAAGAGTAGAGGCACTTTCTGGAAGGAGCGACTCATCCGGTGGAGATCTGGACTGATCACAAGAACCTCGAGTATTTTACGACAGCCAAGAAACTTAACCATTGTCAAGCTCGTTGGTCCTTGCACCTGGCTAGGTTCGACTTCCTGCTTCATCACCGCCCCAGATGTACTATGGGCAAACCGGATGCACTGTCGAGGAGAGCTGATCACGGAAACGGAGCCTCTGACAATGAAAACGTCGTCCTCCTTAGGCCGGAGTTCCTTGCGGTGCGTGCCCTGGAAGGAGTGGAACTGACGGGCATAGAACAGAAGATCTTGTCCGACAACTGCAAGGGAAACCGAGACGGAGACCAAGAGGAACCCATCGCTAAGGCAGCACGAGAGCTCCGACGCTCCGCTAATGGGACAGTGCACTCCTTGGAGTGGTCGAACATAGATGGCCTACTCCAATTCTGAGGGAAGATATACGTACTGCGGAGTCTGGACCTATGTAGGCAGATAGTAGCCTTCTGTCATGATACCCAGATCGCAGGACACCCTGGACACTGGAAGACACTAGAACTAGTGTCCTGGAACTACTGGTGGCCCCAGATGTCTAGGTACATCGGCCAGTATGTGAGTACTTGCGATCTCTGCCTCTAGACAAAACCTTGGCAACATTCTCCTGTTGGCGAGCTCCAACCGCTCTCCGTTCCGGACGAACAGTGGGACACACTCAGCATCGACTTCGTAGTCGAACTCCCAGAGTCCTCCGGACATAACGCTGTCATGACTGTTGTAGACTCTGTCTCCAAAAGGGTGCACTTCGTTCCAACGCATACTACAGTCACAGTGGAAGGAGCAGCCAGACTCTTTCTCCACTATGTCTGGAAACTCCACGGCCTCCCAAAACAAGTGGTCTCCGACCGCTGTTACACCGTACAAACTTTTAGGCCAATTAAGTGACATTCTGAACCTTAATTAAAGGAATAACCAGCTCGAGAGACGAGCTCGGCCCCCTCCAGAAACGTTCCTCTAGACGCCTAGTCGTGGACTTGAGTATCTAGCTCGAGTAGCAGGGTAGCAGCTGCGACCACCGCTACATACGCCTCATAGACGCTTATCCAGGCGCCCTGTATCGGGTCCCTAATGAATCTCCCTTCTAGAAGTGCTCTCGAGGGCAGAAACGAACTTAGAGCAGATTATGCGACCTGAGCGACGTCATGCTGCAGCCGTCGGAGAGCCTATTTAAAGAAGAGTTACAATCAGATTTGGGCCGTCATCACTGATGGCTAATTATAGCAGGATCAAAAAGGTCGCACTGTCGTGACATTGTCTCGTAGTAGCAGTAGGAGGAAACCGGAGGGTAGAAGGAGGAGAAGTGAACCATAGAGATAGGAGGAAGGACTGGGAAGCTGGGAAAAGGAGTAGTAAGGAGATTAGATGAAGAGAACGCGCACGAGAACAAGACGGCTCAAGACCGCCGTCTCTGTCTACGGTCCGTCGAGATGCTCAAGGCCCGATCATAGTGCAAGGAGGAATCGCTGGAGTAGGATCAGGGTGTTTGGGAGCGGTTAGTCGGTGTTTGGGAGGAGTGCCGTACCATCATTACAGCCTTGCTAGAATTGGGAATTCGGAGGTTTTCTTTGTCTTACTTTCTTTGTTGTCTCTTTGCTTTGTAATCATAATAAGATACTCTAGGGCACAGAAGGGAACTCAAGCATCATACCCCCATCATCATCCCTCTCTGTTGCTCTAGAGCTTAACGGCTATTGTTGAGTGACTGAGTTTCTGACTCTTCTGAGTGTTCTAGCT
>Ga0157362_1001178_pt1 | contig 10643 bp, 3 predicted proteins | sample AttlaeALBM3_FD_111480 | JGI IMG/M metagenome (GOLD analysis project Ga0157362, IMG submission 111480) | Fungus gardens microbial communities from leaf cutter ant in Ribeirão Preto, State of São Paulo, Brazil - Atta laevigata ALBM3 | ecosystem: Host-associated > Fungi > Mycelium > Unclassified ... | reverse complement strand
TACAACTATCATGACTTGGTAAAACAGCTAAGTCATTATTTATATTTACTTTTACTTTTACTTTTCTTTACTACACAGGGAGAAGTGTAGGAAAGTGTTATGTCACAAGTGTCACATAAGTCACAGTCACATAATAAGAAGTCATAGGGTCATGTTATATAACAAGTCACATGATGACTGTGGGAAAGTAGTGCACAGACCATGTAATAGTTGTATAAGTAGTATAGAAAACCTAACTATCAGACTAGCTAACTCCAAAGCTGGAATTAAGCCAACTGCTCCTTTATTAGTGTTTGACAAGGAGAACTCAATAGAGTTTTCATTAGATTCTGTATACTATTTATACATGAAGAGTAACCCTAACCCTTCCTTTTGTTCTGCGCTTCCTTATGAGTCACTTTTCTCTTACACTGTTACGCCACTAGAGAATTTTCTGTGGAAATGTAACATGGGATACACATTATACTCCTGGATTTCGGCTATCCAGTGTGATATTGCTATCAATACAGCAATACTACCTAGAACTCCTGTTGTCAGAGAGCCAAACTCCATGCTGGAATTAAGCCAACTGCTCTTTGTTTAGCATTTGACAAAGAGAACTTGATAGTTCCCGTTAGATTTCTTATACTACTTATACAACTACTACATGGTCTGTGCACTATCTTCCTACACTCATCATGTGACTAGTCATGTGACACCATGTGACATGACCCTGTGACATTCTATCATGTAACCATGACTTATAACTCTTGTGACATGATACTTTCCTGCACTCCTTTCTGTGTAGTAAGTCCAAAAGAAAAAGTAAAGTAAAGTAAATATAAATAATAACTTAGCTGTTTTGCCAAGTTATAACACCCATGCCATCATGTAGGCTCTACTTCAGGTGACTATACAACTGGAAGCTTACTCCAAAAACATGTAGCAAGTTGTTAGCTCCTAGTGTAAGCAAATGCCTGAGTCTGTTGAAGCTTGAATATCCCTTTGAGGGAATTTTATAGAGTTTTCATAAAGCAGACACAAAAAAAAACCTTAAATCACTGAAATAGCCTTTTAGCTCTAGAGCAACAGAAGGAGAGATGATGAAAGAAAGTATTCTTGTGTTCCTTCTGTACCCTAGAGTATTTTATTAGGATTACAAAGCAATAATATAACAAAAGAAAAGAAACAAAGAAAACTTCCAAATTCCCAAAGATAGTAAGAGTAAAATGATGAGACAACACCTCTCCCAATCACTTGGCTACCACTCTCCACTCCTCTAATTCTACTCCTGGGGTTCTTCTCTGAACAATAGATGACTCTCGAGCCTTTTGATGGACCATAGAGAGAGACAGTGAAGAGACTATTAGTGCTAGGGGTTTTTCTGTTTTCTTTTAAAATTGAAGTTCTCCAACTACTGTCTAGGTAGCAGTGAATATAAAAGTTTTAATAAATAAAGTGTGTAATCTGCTAAGGAAAGCACCCTAGTTGACACTATGTATCAGCACAGTGTTCCTTGTGCAAATTCATGGGGAAATGAATCCAGAAGTTGAAGGTGAAAAGAATTTGTAAAGTTTAAATTCTGCTGATGTATCATGGTAGCAGTGATGTTCGAAACTTGATTCTCAATTCTAGACTACTGTCTTGGCCCTGTTCCTGAGTCCTACCTGCCTAGTGTTGCCCTAACATCCTGTTTCAAAGTTGTCCTCATAGTAGCACTCTCTAGCTATGTGATCAGACTATCCTCACAGTAGTACTCTTGACTATGTGATCAGATATGAGACTTTGAATTCTCCCTGTATAACTTGACTCTCTAGCAATGCTAAACTCTGTCTTGGAGCTCCTGTGACGTTGCCTCTGCAGCTAAGTCACTTGTCCTGTAGTCTCTTTGGTTTGACTCAGTCTTGAGTCAAAACAACTTAATCACTGATCTGATCACTCTAAAGATAAATTTCCACTTTGAAAACCCAAATAGAGGAAAGAGATGACCAAGATTGCTTGTTCTCTTTTTACTAAGTGGGGTTTTTTATAGATTTAAAGAAATACAAAAGAAATATACAAAAAAATAGAGAAAATAATAAATCCAGTCATAATCTATTATTACAATGATTGTTCTGGTAGTAATAGAGAATTCTGTGCCTCCTTGTCTTTTCTTGATTATTTCCTATTAGTTCTGCCAGGTCTGCTCTACTCTTGCTGAGTTACTAGGTTACCTACCACTGATCCTGCAGTGATCTCCCTTTTTTTCTGGTTTATCTCAGTAACTCAGGACCTGACTTTTTCCTTTCTTGCCTTGGGAGTTTCAGGTGTTGTTCTCATAGCTCCCTAAGGCTCTTTGTTACTCCTTTGTTTCTAATCTTAGTAAATCAGTTTTGATGTGTTCCTATTTTTAGCCATCACTGATTGAGTGATGCCATGGCTATTCTTATTTCCTGCTGGGCTGCCAGTTCTGTTCCCTTATGATAGACATTTTTCTGGACTTTTCCACATGAGGCTTTTTTTTTCTAACTAAGCTACTATTCTTGGTGATGATGCTGTGGGGCCACAGGCTCAACTCTGCTGGTTCTTGAGTGATTGGCCTATCAGTGGTAGTGACCTTATGTCCTTGGGTATACTGCTATGTAGCTAGGTAGCCAGCTTTTTTGTTGGTGAAGTCCTCTACACCTTTTCTACTATCTAGCAGGTGATTTTATCTTAGTCCTGACTTTGGGGTATAAAGTTGCAAAATTTGTTTAATTTTAGGCTTGAATATATTTTGGGCCTCACAGTGGTGAAGGGAGCAAAAAGGACTATTTGTAAGAGGACATCTAGGGTTGTGCTTAGTAAGTTCTGAGGGTCTGTTCTATTAGTGGCCCAGTGACAGATTGTATATCACACTCCCACTGTTCCTGAGCTTCTCCTGTCTGTGTCATGTGATGCAATGCCTTCTAATCTATAATTGGACAATTGTGATTACTGATCTATGTACATGTGACTGTGCATGTGATTGTCTAGTATAGAGTATATATACTAGCAAGCTGTCATAGATATACTTCACTTGAATCTCAAACTAGCTTTCAGGACTATCCACTAGCTTAAGAGTAATCGCCTCTGAGTGGTTCCCTAACACTATTAGCCTGGTACAAGCTAAAGATGTGGTACCAGGTCCCAATTGCATGCTAAAGAGTTTGTGGGGATGAATCAAGAATGAAGGTATTGAAAAGAGAATATAGAAACTTAGCGCAATAATTAAGATAAAATTGTTCGAAAGGATAGTAAGCTCGATCTAGATCCTTCTTGCATAGTGTTCCTAAGGTGTCTACCTTACACACTGTAACAAGCTCACTATCAAAGTAGTCAGTAAACTACTTCTAGGTCTTACTACACTCAATTAAGCCCTCATCTGCACCCCCACACCAAACCTTATGGGTGTGATACAATCTGAGTCAATGATTAACCAGGCTTTTCAAGCCTGTTACTCTGTAGAAGGTTGTCCAAGCGACCACTGCATCTTGTCTCTTGACCAAGTAGAGTATAGGGTCTAGTCTCCTCAACAACCCAACTACTTTACTTAGAACTCAGAAAAGTGCCATAAGACAACTCTTGAGCCCTTGAGATGGCGGCAGGTGTCAAGATTCTATTGCCTTTCTCTCAGGCTCTCTGAGTATTATATTAAAAGTACAAACTGATGAAACTCAATTAAAAATAAATAAAAAAGAAAACTCCTTCTTCTTCTAGCCTCTCTCACTTCTCTCCTCCATGACATTGCTATGTGGACATAACAGATGTCACCTTCCTATCCTCCATACCTACTGGCCATGGCTATGTGCTCCTACTCCACCTCCATACTTCTCTCCTACCCAACATTCTCTAATCTCCGAACCAGTATCCTTTTACTCTGAATATGATCTAGAAACACATGCAAGTACATATGAAGGTAATCAATATTCCTGTTGCTCTACAGCACATCTGCTTCTTGACTGAGTCTAGTAGTGATGGGATTATTAGCCATTGATAGACTTTTGATCTGTTATCTTGGTATCATATTAGTCCAAGTCCACTCTAGATTGAAATTATATCACATTCCAGAGATATTCTTTAACCTCTGAGTTCTAGAGTATCAACCTTGATAGTCTGTCTCTGAGAAACCTGATGCTAGCTTATCAGTCTTGCCTCTCGAGGTATATGCTATTCTAGCATATGGTAGCTTGGCAACTACCTAATAGAAGTACCCAATTTTGGGTCTAGATTATGTCTGGGGCTTGTAGAAGGTCTCTAGAGTAGGTTTCAATAGTGAAATCCAGGGGTATAATGTGTATCCCATACTACATTTCTGCAGAAAATCTAGTGGCATAATAGTGGCTATCTCAAGTCGTCTTGCTCTTGAGCATATTATCTTTATTAAACCTCTTCTTCTATCTCTCTACCTGACCTCTCTGCCTGACTTCTCTAGTCCTTCTACTACTCTTCTATATCTCATCATATCTTTGAGCCTCAGTCTTCTTCTGTTAGGTTTGCAATGTAGTTCTCAAAAGGACTTGTTCTACTAGTTCTTACTATAATTAGCCATCAATGATGATGGCTCTGATCTAATGGTAACCTAGATGTTATAATTAAGTGACTGCTGCTAAGATATGACATCATCTTTATAAAAAACAATCTTCTAAGGTTCTTTCTGCTCTTGAGAGCACTCTAGAGGGAGTTCTATTATAGATCTGTTATGAAATTTTCTGGACAATCCTTATAAGGTCTCTGTAGTGGTGGTCATAGCCACTACTCTGCTACTCAAGTGGTATGCTTGAGTCCACAACTGGACATCTAATAGTCATCTCTAGGAGGCTGAACTCATCTATTTGATCCCCATCATCATCTTCCCTTTTTCTTCTTCTCTTCTGTTTCTGCAGTTATGGACTAGGTGCCTGAACTTTTTGTAACATCTACACAACATCTCTCTTTTTCCTTCTAATTCTGCTCTTAATTTAGTGAGGACATGCCTTTCATTGAGCAGGTTGCTCATAAGCTAATTGTATTGCATTTGAGACATTGTGTTGATATCTCTAAGGTATAAAGTTAATAATAATTGTTATGAGAGCCCCAGAAAGGAAATAGTTTCCCATGCATTTGAGTACTTAATCCAAAACCTCAAGTTATACAATAAGGTCAAGATATAAATAGCATGGGAACTTAGGTAATCAGATCACATTGAAAGGGGCAAAAGAGAATTTAACTGTAACTAGCAAGTAGAAAATAGATAGTGACAGCTCCCAATTGTATGCTAAAGGGTTCGTGGGAAGAAGGAGGAAGTAGGGATATCAGAAAGAAATTAAAATGAAAAGTGCAGCTTATCTGTAATATAAAAATAGATTAAATGATTGTGAGTTCAATCTAGATTCGCCTCATATGGTGTCCCTAAGGTGTCCACCTTTACATACTGTAACAAGCTCACTAGTAGAATAGTCAGTAAACTACTCATAGACCTTACCATACTCAATCAAGCCCTCATCTGCACCCCCACACCAAACCTTATGGGTGTGATACAATCTGAGTCAATGATTAGCCAGGCTTTTTAGGCCTGTTACTCCATAAAAGGTCACCTGAGTGACCACTACATCTTGTCTCAAGAAAGAATAGGATATATGGTAGAAAACATTCACCAACTCAATCTCTCACCAAGATCACCTCTTACACACTTAAGAGAATCATATTTACAATCTCAAGAGCTTCTGAGATGAAGGCAAGGGCCAAGAAGGCTCCCCCCATCAATCTCCACTCTGAGAAATATATTAGAGTATTGCAAATGTTAGAAACTCAATTAAAAAGAAATAGAAGAGGAAACTCTTCATTCTACTGCTCTCTCTCATATTTCTTTTCTATGATACCACCATGCAGCCATAACAGCCATCACCTCTCTGTCCTCTATACCTTTAGACATGACTATGTGATCCTGCTCCACCTCCATACTCCACTCCTGCCTATTGTCTCCCAAACCCCAAACCAGCTTCCTTCTACTCTGAATACAGTCTAGAAACACATGATAGTGTGTGTAAGCATCAGCAATGCAATTGTTATCTGGCAGTGTGTCTGTTTCTTGTCTAAATCTAGCAGTGATGGGATCACTAGTCACTGATAGATTTTTGATTTGCTGTCTTGGTGTCATATTAGTCTAAGTCTGCTCTAGATTGAGATTATCTCGCATTTCAAGAATATCTCTGAGCCTCTGACTTCTAGAGCTTCAACATTGATAGTCTGTATCTAAGAAACCTGATGCTAGCTCATCAGTCTTGCCTCCCAGGGTATATCCTATTGAAGCATGTGACAGCTTGGCAACTACCTAATAGAAGTACCCAATCTTGGGTCTAGATTATGTCTGGAGCTTGTAGGAGGTCTCTAGAATGGGTTCTAATAGTGAAATCCAGGAGTACAAAGTGTATTCTATGCTACATTTCTGCAGAAAATTCTCTAGCAGTGTAATAATGTGACAAGGTCAGGTGATCATAGAACATTCTGGAAGGGCATATAATTGTAGACTAATAGTAGTACAGCCACTGTAAAATAGTATAAGTAGTAGTCCAATCCAACAAAGAACCCCATCAAGTTCTTCTTGAATATCTACCTAAGGTAATCACTGAGAACTATCACAGTCCTTTGATAACAATGATTTAGCTAATGTTATGTCTGTTGGGACACAAGATCTTTACCCAACCAGACACCTATTGCCCTACTAACTACTACCCCAGTAAAATGGTTACACTATCACCTCAAGGAGAGGATCCCTACTCTAGATGGCCTTCTAGAAGTAACCATCACTCTTCTGCATATACTACTCACAATAGAGCACAGCACAAGGTTTATACTAAGAAAGGTACAAGTAGCTACTAAACATCACCCAATTGTAAGGTCAGATCTTGAACACAATATCTGGGTTTGGTACTATGTCTCCACCTGCAGTACCTAACTGACTGCAAAGTCCCCTCAAGCCAAGGGCCCAGCTATATATGGAAGTGACTAGTGATTGCAATGACCACTGGTCAAGAGTCAATGAGATGATGAAAATAAGATTGAGTAAGGTCCAAGGCAGACAGTACTCTAGATATGGAATTGAGTTCTAGTGTAAGACTTTAGCCAAGATGACTTAAATCCACTTCAAGTCTGAGTTGACAAGAAGAACTCCATGGAGTTTCTGTTAGATTTTCTATACTACTTATATAACTACTACATGGTCTGTGCATTACTTTCCCACACTCATCATGTGACATGACCATGTGACTGTGACTGAGTGACACTTGTGACATGACACTTTCCTGCACTTCTTCCTATGTAGTTAAAGAAAAGAAAAATAAAATAAAATAAAAATAAATAATGACTTAGCTGTTTTGCCAAGTCATAACAGTTAATGTTAGTAGAATATGCAAATATATAGGGCAAGTAGGAGGACAAAAAAAAGAGCAACCAGCTCTGGTGGTAATCAAAGGAGAAAAAGAATGGAAAGTAGAGAGAATCTTGAATAAACAGCAAGTAAGAAGAAAGAACAAATACCTAGTGAGGTAGAAAGGTTTTACAGCAGAATCTAATACTTGGGAAGGGAAGAAAAACCTGAAAAATGCAAAAGAGGTAATTGAGGAGTTTGAGAAAGAATATCAATAGAATATGAAATAAGTTAAAAGAAAATGAGAATATTTAAAAGAGAAGAGTTACCAGAAAGATTTACAGCAAAGAAACTATTTGGATAGTTAGATAAATAGTATAACCAAGAATATTGGGGAAGAATAGAATGGAATTGGAGACAGTGGAAAGAAACCAAGTAAAAAGAGAAAGAACATTGGAGACAATTAAAGAGAAATAAGAAATTGAGCAGAAGGAGTCAAAAATGGACAGAGGAAGATAAAGACAAAATAGGCAACATACTACAAATTGTAAATCCTCAGGACAAGGAATCTTAAGAGGGAGATAATGTCATGACTTGGCAAAACAGCTAAGTTATTATTTATATTTCTTTTCTTTTCTTTTCTAGACTTACTATATAAGGATAGAGTGTGAGAAAGTATCACATGACTAAGCATCATAGGTCATAAGTCACAGTCAGGTGAGGTCATATGAGAACTATAGGAAAATAGCACACAGACCATATAGTAGTTGTATATATTTAGACTCTAGACCTTAGTTGAATATGCATTTCAACTTAAAGCCTATATCTAACACTTGATATCTTCATGCTCTTCATTAGAAGATCTGGTTAAGGTTTTCAGTAAAGTTATATCAGAGATAAGATGTCAACGAGACTTTGAGTAGTACCCTAGAGGTTGTCCTAAGACAAATAAGAGTACCAATTCCTCAGAGTAGGATTTTACAGAGGGAATACAGAAAGAGAGAACTTGCTGTTCCCTTCTCTTTCTGGTCTGTATTTATCCTAACTAGGTGTTGTAACTATGTTACAATGTAGTAACACTACTTGTAACTAAGAGTGACTAGTTAAGTGACAGCTCAGTAACAGAAGCTGTAAAGGTGACAAGTCGAGTCAGTGTCTAATAATGGGTTAGTCCAATGTTGTCCCATTTAGCACTAGTCTAAAGATAGAAGAAAGAGATAGTCCAAGATTTCTCCAGAGAGTCCTGTCCATATTATGAGTCCATTGCCTCTTTAGAGTCCTCAGACATTCAATGTATTACTATATTGTAATGTCCTTGTCTCGCATTGCCATCATTTTGTCTACTAACTATTTATTATCAGACCATAGCTAATAATAACTGTAATCCCACTCGATATTCATAACAGTATAAGTAGTATACACAATTAAACAAGAACTCTATTGAGTTCTCCTTGTCAACTCAGACTTGGAGGGTAATTGAGTTATCTTGAGCTAAGTCACTACATATATTTATTCTAACTAGTACTATGACAAGAGTTACTATATGTTAGAATTCTAAGTAACTATTGTAAATGAGTTTGTTCATATATTCTTTGCCTCCAAATCCTTATATTTGTTTTTCTTCTGTTATTGATTATCTAACCAATTCATTAGGTGCTTAGTAAGCATATAGACATGCCACGTAGTAGCACATAGAAACCTCAGTTCAACTTTTACAGGAACTGAGGTATATTTTGATTTCTCTTATGCAGTACAGAAGTAGCTAATTGTATCTAGAATTTATTCTGACAGATACAATAGAATTAGTTCAACTCTTACAGGAACTGAGAATTTATTCTGACAGACAGCTTCCATCAATCTCCATCTGCTGTAAAAGTAACTACAAGTAACTGGTTAAGTAACAGTCTAGTAGTAGAAGTGACAAGTCAAGTCATTATCTATAAATAGATTATTCCAATGTTCTCCTATTCAGTTAGAGTTATAAATAGTATAAGGTTTGTCTGTTGTTATCCTAAGGTTTATCTGATGTTTTTACAAAAGCTCTGCTGTTTGTTCTATGAATCTAATATCTCTAAATCTGAATCCCAAGTCTTTAATAATACATCACTGTATTGCTGTTATTTTCATCAATCATTGCTCTCATTTCTTCTACTAACCACTTGTTATTAGACTTGGGCTAATAATAGTTGTAGTTGCATTGTAAGTTCATAACAGGAACCTATTTTTGATAAGACAACAACCTCTACTATAAAGTATAGAGGAGAAAACAATCTTATGGTATAAGGTTGTATTGAATGAAATGGAGTGAGAACCTTTACAAAGATTCAGGGGAAAATGAATATAGATTAGTAATGTATTTTGGCCCATGAACTAGAGGAAAGCTTTGAAAATATTGGTATAGTGGAGGGAAAAAGAATATTTTAGTAGAATTATGACCCAAAACATATCTCAAAGAAAGCTGAAAAATAGTTTCAAGATAAGAGAATCAAGCTTATTGTCTGGCCTTCTCAATCTCCTGACTTGAATCCTATTGAATATCTCTAGAACTACCTCAAAGAACAAATAAATAACTATGAAAATCAATTCAAGAAAGTATTTAATGTGGGAAATATTAGCAAAGGAGTGAAAGAATATTCTAGTAGAAACCTACCAAAGACTTATAAAAAGCATGCCATTGAGACCATACTCAAGGTCAAGAAAGATCATACTGATTATTAAATAGTAAACTAGAGTAGGCTTTTAAAACTGATCAAATATTTTATTATTTTGTTTATTTTATTAATCAGCCAGTTTTAATTCAAATCATATAATATACAAGGTTTTCATCTGGGCCTCCAGTTCTTCTCGAACCCTTTACTAATTCTTTATTATTGTCACAAACTTCATTCAGCCATATCTCCATCAATTCTTTGAAGATTCTCACGGTCTCAATGGCTCCTGAAAGCCCTTGAAAAGACCTTTCAATCAATACCAGTCACGTCTCGAAGAAATCAATAATGGCCGAGATATTAAGCAGATCAACTGGTAATCACCATGGTACCATTTATTAAATCACCAATATCTCAGAAACAGCCATGATCTAAGCTTCAGTTCTAGGCTCAGCAGAAGCCCTCTTCATACCACTTAGAATGAGCCTAGAACAACCTCAAGGAAATTAATATTAGTGGAGATATGAAGGCCTCAATATTTGCATATAGACTTCATTAATTACCCATAGATACTCATCTGTCCTTTTCTTAGAACAAAGGACAGCCTCCATAAGGTTAAGTTATCGCTATTTCAAGTACAAAGGCACTACCATATGTAGAACAATAGGTAG
>Ga0157362_1001177_pt1 | contig 10644 bp, 3 predicted proteins | sample AttlaeALBM3_FD_111480 | JGI IMG/M metagenome (GOLD analysis project Ga0157362, IMG submission 111480) | Fungus gardens microbial communities from leaf cutter ant in Ribeirão Preto, State of São Paulo, Brazil - Atta laevigata ALBM3 | ecosystem: Host-associated > Fungi > Mycelium > Unclassified ... | reverse complement strand
TGTGACCAAATTGTTCAAATGTGATTTATTAATTCTTTCTGTCCGAGATCTCGGACAGAATTAATTCTGTCATGGACATCGGACTTTAGAGGAATATCAGACTATGAGTTGACAATTACGATTGATGGTTATCCGATTAGCCCGATTCTATTTTAGCCAATTACAATAGATTCGCTACGTGATTGGTTGAAGTAGAACCGGGCAACCGTTAATCGTAATCGTCAATCCATACTCTCTAAATCTCGTGAAGTGAAATCTCACTCGAAGAGACTGAAAATTTAGTTTGTCTTGAGAAAAGAGTAAAAAATACGACTACTCTTGTTCAAGAATGGCAGATTTTCTCAATCCCTTTTTTGGAGTGAAATACCAGGGTAGATGGAACCTCACTTCAAAAAAGGGATTGAGATTTTACTCCTTCGAAGTGAAACTCATTCCAAAAGAATAAATCTCATATTAAAAAAAGTGAAAATCTGCCAGTTTTAAATAAGAGTGATCATATTTTCAATTTCTCTTTTTTCAAGACAGACTAAATTTTCAATCTCTTCAAGTGAGACTTCACTCCATGAAATTTAGAGAGTAGTCTAGCTAATATACGCCACTTTGCATACATTTGCTAAATATTGACTTATACATTCAATATAGATTTTATATATGTCATGTACAATATGTGTATGATATATGCTAATGTGTCATTCGTTGACTATATAGTTTGGAGGCGTCTGGAACATACTTGTAATATATCTTTTTTTTTTCATTTTACTGTGTACTGTGAATTCATTTATAATAATAAATGATTCTCATAGATTTTTTTCATGCTGAATTCAAATCTGCAGCTCATATTTCTCCATCATGTTCACGAGAAATTTTGATCTAAAAATGCCCGAAATAGGCCTTTTTGGCACTTTCAGGTTAAAATATCTTTGAAATCTGACGATGAAGGAATTTGGGCTACGGGGTTTGGTTTTAGTATGCTAAAAACCATTGAGATTACATACTACCGTTACTGGGTCAAAATTCATGTCAGTCTGTAATTAAAAAAGCAGAAGATTATTAAATTTTTTAAATAATCTTCATAATAACGCTTTAAATAATCTTCATAGTAACCGCATTTAAATAAACATATATACTTGAATATTCTGCAAAAAATTTAATACATAAATTTTCTTTTAACTCATAAATGTTAAGCAGCTGCTCTGCACTTTTGAAAAAGACTGTACGATACAAAACGAAACAACAGCACCAAAAGGAATGTCGACTAATCACATGTCGTGAAAAAAAAAAGTGAACAGAAAAGAGGCGAGAAAAGTCGTCTGACTGGGATTGCCCATTTGACTTTACAAAGAGCCGATCTCGGTTCGCGAGAGAGGCGCGTGCTCGGCATGAAGATTTTTCCAGACATTTATTCTGCGCCTGGTGATCAGTGTGTGAGTCCTGGCAATTGCGAACGCAATTCATTTATGTTTATTTCTGTCACTTTGCTACCGCGTACATACTCTTAGATACTCGTGATTAGTAAGAGAAATCTATGTCCTTCGAGATTATACCATAGCGCAGTTTTTACAACACGTTCAGACCTGCTCTATCCGATCATTGAGTTCGCTGTTATATAAATTTCGTCCAAATAGTACTGTCGCGTTATGCCATCGGTTGAAAAGTTTTTCTTCACCATTAGATTTTGGAATAAAAGAGAGCCAAAATATTTCTTTCGATTAAGGAGACGGCTATCTTGGTAAACTAAAATGATTTTCCAATTGTGCTAACGAGCGAATAAATACGGTACCCATCTTTTAACGGTTAACGTATCGAATCTAATTTTCTCGACAATTCGTCTTGCCGCAAACGTGATCAAATCAGAGTATTGCAACACTCAATTTTAACTATTTACGGCATAATGATCACGGTTAAAGGATGTCTTCAGAGTGTTTTTAGATTTCACATGTCATATTTTAAAAGTATCTTGACATAACGGAATCGTAATAACTTCATTCGATTGCTTTACATGGACATTTACTATTAAGTATTCATAAACGCTTCAGCGTGAAAATTTGACATTTAGTAATCAGTTCTGTTGCATCAATGGAGTCGTAAATATCCGATAATACAATAGCCTGAGTTTCCAAAATCCTATTCAAATCCAGATATTTTATAACTAAACACAATTCGCAGTTAGGAGACATGGGGATCAATAATACATGCGTATTCCTTTTCATAATGTCGTCCATGACCACCGGTTAATGGAACGAGAAAGGAGCCGTCTCGGTGAGCGCAAGGCCGTCATAGGTAGCTGCTGCGATTTTTCTGTTTAATAATATTGCTTTTTTTCTATGTATCCACCGCGTTCGCATTTTTGCTCTCGCGACCTGGGTGACGAACGGGCGTTTTATTTATGAGCTCCAACGGTATGCTACCACATTCATTATAATGCATTGTTCGTGCATGACAAGCGATTGTCTGAAAAAAAGGCTGTGCATTCTTATCTCTCGTTGCGCTGAAAATTTACGAGGTACTTTAACGCGCAACGAGACATAAGAACGCACAGCCTTTTTTTCAGTGAAATAGTTTCTCTGTCATTGCACAAAACTAAACATCAATAGCTATTATATCTGTATTGGATCACAAATTGCTGTTGCAAATTGAAATTTGTATCGGTATTGCATGGTTCCAAACTTCCGTTTTATGTGAAAGGGATCACAATTGTTTCTAGCATTTCTAGCATGTGCTTACGCGGAAGTTTAAAATCGCGTGCTCGTGTTCATACTTCGCCGCGATAAGATCTTGTAAAAGAATTAACTGCAATCAATTAAGTATTATATGATGCCGAGTTCAGATATGAAACTAAAAACCGTAGCTATAATTTATCAATGAGAGTTGAAAGTATTTAATTGTAAATAATATAAATTCCAATCACAAAAATTAATTGATTACTTTTTTTCAGACGCATAAATATAGTTATATTCACGAAAAAGAAAATTACTTTTTTTTAGAACACAAATACGTGTGAAAAAGCAAATAAATAACGGGACTCAAATCCACCATGGATTTACGCCGTTTAAGTGCAATTACTGTCCAGCAATAAAAGAGATTTCAATGCTCGGCGAAAACGGATAAGTGGTGACTTCAACGCAGGTTCATTATGGTACGCTCGCGTTAAAATGCTTATTTAAGAATTCACTTTGCTCTATATCGCACAGATTATTCTTTACCCTTCATATATACTTTATGACAGCGTATTATTCTCCCTTAAATAACGTAAAAGAAATGCTTATTGCAATAAATGAATACTCATACCTTCTTTTAAGTACCTCTAGTTAGAGCAATAATTATTTATATATCTGTTTGCACCTTAATTTTTCCATTTGATTTTTATCATATAATTATAACAAGTTGTATAATACGCAGAATACGTAAATTGATCTGTTGTACAAGTGATGCAAGAAAACTCTCTGTTCCGTGCATTTTTATTATTATTTTACAAGTTTTTATACGCATTATAAGCTGTGAGACTATCTGTTTCAACAACTATTGTATAAAAAAATGAATAAAATAAGTCATAATATGACTTTTTTCTACATTTTATTCTTTGTCGAGGTGCAATTTCTCTAGCTAGCTCGAATATCAACTAGAGAAGTTTTCTTCTTGGTGAGAAATAATTTCACTAAAGATTTCGATATAAATACAGTAATTATTTGGTAATGTGTTACGGACAATTGCCAACCTTATCATGTAATAATTCCAGATGTACGAGCTATAATTATACAGTTGAAGAATTACAGAAATTAAACGTTGCAATCAAAATTATTATTATGATCGTTTTAATTGCAATTTCTTTAATAAGCATCACTAATAAGCACCGAAACCATTTCCCCGCATTTGCAATATCGAAATCTACAATAATTCACTGAAATTCTATCAATTGTAATAACTGCATTCAATCAAATAATTCAATCCAAATTAATATATCGCGCGCGTTTTTAAACTTTTAATAATAACATTTTTCTTTTATATGGAGAATCTATCTTACGAAGAATTATGAAGATTATTAATTAAAAGTCGCTTTTTTAGCTAAAGAACGTAATAATTAGAATGATTTAATTATTCCCTATTCCCTTATTAATAGTTTTTACGCTACCTGACAACTCATCTTCTGGATTAATCCGTGATCTTTTGCAATTATCGACGTTATGATCCGAGTGAGCGCACAAGATGGTAAATTAATCGGATAATAAGCGCAGGAGCAGAAAAAAAAGGGTGTTAAATCAATCACAATATAATAAATCCTGTTCAACAGTTGGATGACCTTGTAATGCCGTCTATAGGTGATCATCGGCGAAAGTGAAGCTCTGAAATGACGCATTGATCCGAAATAGGTGAGGATCTAAATACTGCCATGTGTCGAATCAATTAGACCATTCAGGCCTGCCACTGCCATGCTAATCCGCCTGGTTTAACTGGAATTCGGCTAGATTCAACATTTACGTAACTGTCAATGAGCTCAACTTTGTGCAAAACTTATTAATGTTTCGTGTCAATATTTATTAAAATCAATTAAGCCATGTTCGCTTCAACGAATCTTTCGTCAGTTACTCTCACTTTCATCGAATATTCGAAGTATGTACAATCTATTATTAGATAATTTTAAACGAGTATTATCTAGAAATTGATTAACAATTTTACTTGTATAAAAAGTACTTTATATTAATCTTTATAAAAATACTTTATAACATAAAAAAAATTATTATATTATACATACTATATTTATTATATGTAGATGGAAGATTTATATTAATGCACAAAGAAATATATCGATTTTTAATATAAAATTTAATATCTCGTCGACAACAATCGATATTTGGATCAATAAAACAAAATCTAAATGATAAAATATTTCCAAAATTATCTCTTAAGTACAATCTTTGATATTCAAATAAAATCATGTTATCATAAATAAATCTGGTAACGTGCCAACGGCATTTGCAATTGCAATTGCAACTGCAAATTTAAACACAATTACACCCAAGTTTTGAGCTCGGAGACTTGTCGTAATTGTCGTTTGCGAGCCAGACTAGTCTGAATAACTATGTCTTGCCTGCACAGACAGGTATATGAACAAATGGTTACGTGGGTGTACGTATTGTCTCGCAAGGAATGTAGAAAGTAAAGTATCTTGGATAACATAGCCCCGACGGGAGCAAGAGTATAGGTTGCTCAGCAGCGAGGATGTGCCTCAGAGATTCCCAACACTATCATCAGCTTCATCGTCATCATCACCATGCTGCCGGCTACCTTCGTGCTACAGAAAGGTCATTACAGACGACTGACTGCAATGCTATGAACTGTTCAAGACAAAACGATATTTATTAGTCGAATTTGAAAATTTTAAGCTGCCTATTCATTTTTGTTTGTGCCAATCAAAGCGTTTCACGAATTAATCAAATATATTTTTCGCCTTATTAGTCTTAAATTCCAAATCTCTACTTAGTAAGTAGAAAGTTGTATCGAGAACAATGATGTGACTATGATATTTAATATCTGTAGGTAGATAACTATAGATGTAACCTGTGGAGTAAGGGAAGCACCTCAACGGTATACGACATAAGAAGGCGATCGACGCGCATCCGCATCCAAACGTGCAACAAACCTTTGACATTTCGAAGATTCTATAGACATCGCGATTGCACAATGCACGCATCCTCGCACAAATATATACATACATAAATGAAGATAGAAGGACTTTATATCTCAAAGAGAGCGTAATTGATGCGTTCATTGGCATACTTTTTCGATATCGGATATTCGCTTTCGGAACCAGAAAGGAAACGATCTTAAAAGACTTCAGCACAATGGAACCGGACCATCATCCGTCGCTGCGGCGCGCACCGTGAAATTGACCAGTTACATTTGTAATTAAGCATACAATAGCTCGCAACTATACATTCGCTGGCGTTCGGACAGTCGGCTCATCTTAGTTCGGCACTCGACCGATAAGCATAATAACACATTTACGGAAATTTTACAATATTCTGCGAATATTCACGAATAATCGGCGATATGTGACGCACACTCTCGCACAGATGATCTGTTTCCATGATCTGTCGCACAGATGATCTGTCTCCATGATCTGTCTCTCTCTCTCTCTCTCTCTCTCTCTCTCTCTCTCTCTCTCTCTCTCTCTTTCTTTCTTCCCTCCCCCTCCCCCCCTCCTCTTTCTTTCGATGAAAGACTTCGTCGCTTTCACCCTACAATGCGAGCAATTTTATATAATCTTTTAGTAGCACTGAATGCTAACATTGCCTAATTATGGGCACATTTTTCCTTAAATCAGATCAAACTATCAGATCAAAGATATTACAATTAATGTTTTCAAGATAATTTCTAAAGAAGTGAAATATATGTGATGGGAATGAAAAAAAATTCGAGATATTAAATTTTATATTAAAAATCTATATATTTGTTTGCGCATTAATATAAATCTTCCATGTAAATATAGTATGTAATATAATAAAAATTTATATTATTATAAACGGAAGGCTAATGTAAAGTATTTTATATAAGTAATTATATAAGTAATAAATTTTTAGACAACACTTATAACTCTAAAAGATATCTTAAAGACTTTATCGTGAATAGCGTGATACATGTATAAATATATAATACATATTTGCTCAATGTTCTAGTTAACAAGGACATTTAATTGCTCTACATTCCCTTTGCGTAATCACTCAGTAAATCTGTTTAGGATATCTAAGACTGTCTCTTTTTGCTAGCCTAAGGACATTAGTAACATTCAATCGTTTCCGAAGGTCCAAGAGGCTACGAAGCGTGGGGAAAACAAGCAAAACTGGTCTCGCGTGCGTTGTATTAAACACTACGCAGGATCCTTCGATCCAATCGGCTTGACTCGCAGTAATAATTCTCTGTTCTGAATGATCTTTGCGAATGCTTCGTTCATCGTAAGGGTTAAAGTTCTTGATAGGCTACCGATGTAAATTGCTAACAGTTAAACTTCACGAAGAAAGAAATGGAGATTGTACGTAGAATCTCTCTTGCCTCTCAGATTGAATGTATAATTTAAAATGCTAAGATAAAATATGAAAGTACGACGTGTAATAGCGGATTGATGTACACTTTGAAAACTGACGCAGGAAAAGGTGGACATCTTCTTATCGTGCTGCCCTCCTGTCGTGATTCCTATGGTCATTTTGCACCGTAATCCCTTTGTCCATTAATGTTAATACACAGGTTACTTTGGATAATGCATTCAAGTAATTTAATTGCATTGAATATGTTCCCGCAAAAGATTTTTTTATTAGAAGAAAATAGAGATTTTAAATAGAATTTTATTTTCATAAATGAGCTACTTCAATTTCCTATTCGATATGTAGGTATATGTTCGATGTTTCCGTTCTTGTGCAATTAGTACACAATACTCAAATGAATTGTGTTCTACAGTTTCATAGCAAGTACACGTTACGTCATAGAGTAATTTGATTTTGACCGAATCGCGGGTGTGCATAGATAATGCTGAAAAGTTACGCAAGATTCCGTCGCGATTGCGATCAAGGTGAAAGTCTTCGAGCTCGGTAGAGCGAGACTTAGTGGTATCAACAGGCGAGTCCCGTAAATTATAGGCAATGTCGTTGGAGAATGTCCTTTAACGATGAGCATCAAGGAGTCTTTTCTACCTCGAGGATAATCGCGTGCTTCTCGGTGGACTCGCACATTTTTCATTGTTTTTCATGGCACGGTCTAGCAGCGATACGGATTCGTTTCTAGTGATTTTCTCACCGCAATGTATAGATATTTATCCCGCGAGTCTCCAAGACTTTTAATGTACAATTATCTCGCATTTATATCTGCGAGCACAAATCGAATCGCCTCTCATATGTATGCCTTCTTCAGACAGAATAAGTCTAGTGCGTCACGCTGAATTTCACGGCAAACTGAAATTTTTATCCTAATCGGAGAATATCATTTTTCATATGTAAAGGATATTTTTACAAAGCGTGGCTACCTCTAACAAGTTCTATTTTAAGATACCTTCACTTAAAATGCGTTTTAAAAAATTATTAAGAATTTATAAAGATCTATATAAATAACTATAACTATAAAAACTATACTTAAATTTCAAGTCCTGTTTGAATTATAAAATGCAAAAATTTTACAACGATAAAGAAAAATTCAAAATTTTTTACTAATTTAGAACCTTATAACACCGATCTTACAGATTGTACAACCATTTAAAATTTTCAATTCGAGTTCAAAGTATTGTTATAGTCAAAAATTAATCTAATAAGAAACGATGTATAATTCGCGCTAAATTACAAAAATTTTATTTTTAAAAAATGAGTAAGAGGTACATTTTATTATGTTAAATCGCATAACACTTTGTCACTACTTCTTATATTTAATTATAAGTCTTCTCCTGAGAAACCAGAAATACCGAACGTCACTTCTGCATCATTCTGACTGCACTTTTTTCATGAACGTAAGACGCTTTCACTAAAATGCGCAAGATTCGTTGAATACTTCTGTAAAAACTTAGCAAAAACTTACGCGTAGTATTATGAAATGAAAACGAAATAGTAACAGTGACAAAATATGTAGTTAACATTGTTCGAATGAAAAAGAAATTAATTCAACGAGAATTTAATTCATCATTTTTGAGATAATTAAACGTTGGGAATATTTTACTATATGATGAGAGGAAGTTGATAGTGAGATTGTGAATTCCGCGTAATTGTTGTCACATTAAAAATGTCAATATTAACGTTGAAATTTATTTTCAACACGTTTCTTAGCAAGAATTTGTTTTAAAAATTTTTTTTACAATATATAGAATATTTGTAAAATTATAAAAAATAAAAATTTTCTGTTGTATAATTTCCATCAATGTTATTTTTTTCCTAATAAATACATAAGATAAAAAAATATAATAAACTACAGAATAAAAAAGATTCTGCAGCAGTCAAGTTAATATTTATTGCTCGTTCAATAACAGTATGACGCAAGGCATCTTCTGAAGCGAATTTTTATTAAGAGGAAGTTTCACGCTTGGACTATTCGAGAGTGAATCTTTGTGGTTACACGGTTTCTCAGGTTGAAAAATGTTAATATGCTACTGTCTCCGTGGATTATGTCAGAAGAAGATCCTGCACAGAATCGACCCGGGTGAGTGTCGAGCTCCTTCCTCGGAAGGACTTCTCACATTGGCTCCGGGGTGAATCAGTCCTTTGTGCCGGGCACTCTCAGGGTCAACCACTTTCGGTGCAGTATATACCTCCAACGGTTTGTATGTACACTCGCAAACACACTCGCTCGTCCCGAGCATGCCTATAGGGTATCCTGAAAGTCGCCGCGTAGCCAACAGTCAAGTACCACTGAGCTAGCTAGGTATTTTCAAACTGATTCACTGCCTCTTTCGACTTGCCACATCCTCTCGAAAGCATGAGATAAGATTTAATCCGTGCGACTAGAAATCAGATTTTTTGCGGAACTTTGAACACATACATGGAATTTTCGGAATATTTATTGCTATACCTATGGAAACGCAAAAAAGTAAATTCAATATTACTCTACAGAAAAACATATCTAATGAATCATGCAATAGAACCAAGTGACGTTTAATCTTTTTTCAATCCGATTAAAAAACCGATTAATTAAAAAACATGAAGTTCGCGTTCTTATGTAGAACAAAAAAGATTGCCTTGTTAGACAACCTTGCTCCTTCTTTTGACTTCAGAATCATTACTCGATGTCTATTTTATGTAAACAAATTAGAGTGACGCGATGTATTATATAACATCGCGATGTACGCATCCAATCGCATCCATAACTATATCGAATAATGCTATGATGGAAGAAGCTCTCGTGCGCATCAGTAAAAAAACCAAGCAGCATTCTGTGCATTAAGAGCTCGTTAAAGCACATGCATTCAATCGTTTCTTAAACGTTCAAAGAGATTCATTTCGGTTGAAGTGGGTACTTTGAGAGAAACGACGATGTTTTCCATATTGTCGAGTCTGGCGGCAGTTAGAAGGGGTTGAATCTCGTTGTTCCTTTTTCTCTGGTGATCCTGAAGTTTATTGGCTCGACGCCGTTCAAAGTCGAAAAAATAAATCAAATAGACTGCTGTACGAGGGACCGAGAGTGGCGGGAGATTCGCAGGAAACGCACAGAGGAAGAGATGAGGTTGAGAGAAAGAGAGATAAACAGAAAGAGAGAGAGAGAGAGAGAGAGAGAGAGAGAGAGAGAGAGAGAGAAGCGCAGCGAACTATGGCGAATTCGTCTTTGCCAGCGGCAGAGGATGTTTCTCACGAAATTTCTCATCACAAGCCTTTAATTCGAATCGCTGTTGATTCATAACGTCTTGCAACGCAAGCGAAACAATCGCGGGCGATGCGATCAGACCGCAAACATCTTCCTTCTCTTTTAGCGATTAAGTCAGCGTTAAGAGGTAATTGATTTTTGCGTTCAACGAACAGGTTCGATAAATCGTTTCGCGAGGATATCGGTAGAATACACTGGCGAGACGTCTCTCTCACGCTTCTCCCATCTCCCTCGCCCATCTCATGCAGAAATACAAGTCAGCCTCTATCGCTGATGTCATTGGCATAGATCTACTTTCGTCGATGGTTGATGATATAT
>Ga0157362_1001176_pt1 | contig 10646 bp, 11 predicted proteins | sample AttlaeALBM3_FD_111480 | JGI IMG/M metagenome (GOLD analysis project Ga0157362, IMG submission 111480) | Fungus gardens microbial communities from leaf cutter ant in Ribeirão Preto, State of São Paulo, Brazil - Atta laevigata ALBM3 | ecosystem: Host-associated > Fungi > Mycelium > Unclassified ... | reverse complement strand
ATTGTTTCTCTTTAAAATCCTATGAAGTTCACTTAAGGCTACTACCCATTTTGTTTTTTCGCTTTCCGTATCTGCCAACATTAACGTATGATTTCTCAATCCAGGAGGCTCCAATAATGACGTAGTTATCTAAATAAAAAAAAAACAAGACAATTTACGCACCTTCTAAGTAAAAAAAATAATGTGTATTGTTATTATTGCTAAAATATGATACGCACTCATAAGAAATTATGAAATACATAAACACTTTTGATTATCAAGAATAGTAAATGAAAGAAACAAAATTATTATTGTTGGAAATTAAAATAGTGAGCTTGAATCAAAATATATCACTTTGTCGCAGCTAAACCGAATAAAATTTACCGATATACAATAAAGGAGATACATGAATTATTTGTTTCATTATTCTGACACAAACAGTGAAAAGATTTCTAACATCCGATTAAAATTAGATATTGAAATATTACCCTAAATATACACGGAATGTCCTTCTTTGTAGCGTGTATCACGTCGGAATCACGAACGGAGCTGACGCTAAATTCTTCATCTCGCATATCCAGAACTTGCGAAACGTATACAGATGGCAAAGCATTGCGATCTGGTGAAATGTCATAAAGAAATAATTTGAAATCACAAACTACGACGAATTGACGCACCCAACCCTTTTTGACACCACCCATTTTTGGCACTTTGACGTATCCTTCATACGCAGTACCTATCCCACGTGTAGGATCGATCCCCAGTGGTCGTTTGGCTGAAACAAGCATGTCTCGAGTTGCAGAAATCATACGATAAGACAGTTAACGTATCTAAATTGTAACTAATCGAGTTCTTTGATTGTTAAACAGATGAATTCACATATCAAAATCTATATGTCTGAAATCTCTAGTCAGTTTCTCAAATCTCAAATATTGAATAAAATTTAATCTTTTAAATGAATCTGCTTAAATAGTCATGGTATTACTTACTTTGATCATGGGGTACAGGGCACATTGAAGGTACTTTGTCGCAACAAGGCATATGGCACGCGAAGCCGCACACTTCGCATACAACTCCTTGCCTCGTTAAACCAACCATTAAAGACGTGCAATGATTACACTTTGTCGGTGCTGAAAACGTCCGTACGAGAAATTGATGTGATTTAGGCTTTGGTTGCAAATTGATTTGACCATGAGTAGACGAAGACTTATTCAGAAGTTCATGGGATAATGGCGAAGTTGGATCCTAAGAAATAGAAGAAAAATGAAAAAAAAAAAGGTAAAACTGTGAGTGAAATATTTTCGCAAGCATATATACACAACTAATTTACTTTATTTTTTGTTTCTAAATATACAGGGTGTTTCAAAATTCGCGCCCGCGGAGTACAAGAGATAATGTTAAAAGAAACAATTTTTTCCTTTTGCAAAATTGCGTCTGACAAGTTTAGTTTTTGCAGGAGAGCAGATTGAAGTTATACGAGTAAACACAAAAATTATTTATCGAATGTAATTTTACTACAGAAAAAAGTTGTTCGTTTTAACACAAAAAATAATTTTTTTCTTTAGCAAATTGCCGATAAATAATTTTTGTAGAAAAGCAGATTAAAGTCAAATAAGCGCGAAAATTATTTTTCGGACGCAATTTTGTTAAAGGAAAAAGTTGTTTTTTTTAGCTTAAAGTATCTTGTACTTCGCGGTACGAATTTTGAAATATCTTATATAAAATATATATATATTGAGATACTTACAATACTAAGTTCAGACAGATTACTTTTGCTACTCGTAATACTAGGTGCACGATTGTCCTCAATGTCACCTTCCACACTGTCGACACTTCCATGACGTGTACTACTTGTGGTTTCTTTAAGAAAGTGCTCGAGATATGACATCTGTGATGTAGGACGTTCTAGAACTAATAAAAAGATTGGCTAAATAACGTGACAATGATAATAAAAGTATAAATATTTGGCAATAACAAAATGTAAAATATTTGCGAACATGAGAAAAATGACACTATTATTCTAGTACTAAAGTTTGAACGGCACGTAATGTTTTACCTGAAAATATAATAAATCTTTTAGTACATATATACATTTGCTAAATATGCATGCTTTATAAAAAAGAAAAAGTAGTAATTGCGTGCTTCTCTAATGTCTTTACGTCATAACATATAAAAAATATTACAAAGATACAGAATATTTTATGCTCTACATGCTCCATATTATGACAAATATATAACTATTGCAAGCTGGAATACGCACGAAGAAAAATAGCTTGAAACATTAAAAGAGTTTCAATTCAATTTTCTACTAGTATATATATAAAAAAAATAATTCACACAACGCGCATATCTGTTAATTCACTGAATATAAAAAAAAACGCTCAATCAATTGATTTAATAGTAAAGCTATGGAGGAAGGTAAGTGAGACAACTTGGGAACGCAGTAGGAATTTAGTACCCAAATTTGATTCAGTTTAATTGACTGTTATATGACAACTTGATGTAACTATGGTACGACCAAAATTTAAGACTCAAATTTGATTGACTAGCTGATTGCTCTAAATTGCCTTTATGTTGTCTCACCTGTCTTCTTCCATCATGAATAAAGCTAACTGTACAGTTTATAAAAGAATGCAACATTTACAAAATTCATTAACACCATTGCAACTTGTACACGGATATCGGACATCACACATCAACATCTGCTTAGTTTCTGATAAGTTTCAAAAACAACACAGTGCTATGTTTTGTTCCTATCAAATTTTTTTCAAGAAAACACAAGAAATGGAAGAAGTGGAGTAATAAAAAGGAAACATAGCGCTGTATTGTATAATTAGCATGTCCAATCCAAAGTCACTTTTTTGCTGCCACATCATTTACCAGGCGGCGATATGGTGACGGCATTCTGACTGATGAACGTGTTGACTGGAACGAATCTAGTTAATAAGCGACAAGTCGTGATGCGGGGGGCACGCATTACTGGTAGGGGTGACGACGGCTGATGTACGATGATACGTTGGGGTTTGGTGCTAACGATGTTTGGAGATTTGCTTGTTGTATCGCTGGATGAGACAGCTGTCACAAATATAGTTTGAAGATGAGCAACAAGAGGCCCCACACGCAGCTCGTTACGCCAATAAACAGAGGCACTTTGTAGTCTAGAAATCAGAATCGCATACCGTACTGGAGAATCGAATTACTATGCTACATAGATCCCAGTAATTACGATCTCTATAATTTATACTTTATATATTGATATACATAAACAAAATCTCAAAAACCTTATAAATCTTTCTCGTGCTTTCTAGATAAACAAACAATTTTCCCCAGTTTACAGACATTCAAATAACACGTTACACCAAATAACACATTACACCACAAATTAGATTATTACATTAAATAACAATCGCGATGACTAAGACGAAGTATTTTTTATATGTATATTTCATGTAACAATAAAAAAAAATATATACATATATACATATAATTAATTTATCTTTTCATATTAAGTAAGATTTCCTCCATTTATACCAATTATCGATCTTTTTTCTTTTATCTGCATTTTTCTCAAATAAATCAACATAATGTATATTACGACAAAGATATTAATGAGACGAATGAAAAAAAAATCATCTCTTACAAATATCTCAGATATACATATATAATATATTACATATGTATATGTACGACACATGCTAAAATAATTTTTATATCGTAAATATATATAATAATTTCGCTGATGGCACAATTTTAATTTTATGCAATGAAAATAGAGATGGGTCAAGATACTTTAGTTCAAATCGAAATTACTAAGGTAATTGTGTCTGATAACATTTCCAAATCAAATGACCGAGAGATATATTTTAAAAAGAATTAACGGCAATTTAAACAATCACTTATGACATCTCTCTTCCTTTGCTAACATTCAGAAGAAACTGATAGAACACGTTGCATGGAGTATATTTTGTTCAGGAAGAAACAGTATACGAATTTTAATGTTTGGAAAAATCAACAGATCCAAAAATATTGATAAATGTAGATGATTGAGTTGTAATACACAGACAAGTGTAGTAAAATAAATAAATATGCAGTATGAATCAACAATATTACAGAGACAATATTTAAAAGAAGAAACTATCAAGTATGCCCTTATCCACAATCTTACGAATAAAGAATGAAAATAATTATTGAGAAAAGATATCATTGATATATAATCACTTTTTCGATAATATTTTCATAAGACTAACTTCTATCATTTTATTCTAGCTAAGAATAAAATTCTATAGAGATTATAGTGCTATCACCACTTTCATGTGAACAAAGTACAAAGTCTTTCAAATTACAAAACAGCATCGTTTTCTAGAGCAGTGCTGAGATTTACTTGCGCATTTCAATTGATTTTCAGCCGATCGGCATTTAGACTGCGCGGGCTGATGAAGTAAGAGGCAGAAACCAAGCTGAAATGTGTAAGTAAATCCCAGCACTGTTCTAGAAAAATTGCGTATATTATGTAATATTTTAAATTTTATATTATCTCGGAAGCTCATTAGTTAGTTGAAAATTCTTTTTCAGTACATTTACTGAATGTATGGTAACGAATCTCATCATTCGCCCGTAATTATAAATTATCATCATTAGGTACTTTCCATTTAGTAACAAAAGTCGACACAAGCATCATTTTAACTTTCTTGACATTCAGTGAAATAACGAACATAGAAACGACATTTGTGTCGAATGTGTCATCAAATAAAAAGCATTATGTGGTCCATTATGTGGTTAAATATTACAGCATAAGTATTAGGTGTAAAAAGAAATCCATTATTTTTGCATGAAATTGAATGAAAAAATAATGGATTTCTTTTTACTACACCTAATATAACCTGATAAATAAATAATACTACATACAAAACAAAAAAAAAACAATTTATATCGATCTATAATATTCCCACAAACTACATTGATTCGAAGATACGCATGCAAAAGCTGCCATTGAAAGTGCAAATATATTTAAAAAAATTTCATTGAGATTAGGATAGCCTCAGCCTATAAATATTTGATATATGCGCGCGCGCGCGTCTACACGCACGCATGCACGTACATTCACACAATTATCAGTATCATTTTCATAATGAGACTAGAATTTAAAACACGTTCAACATTTGTATAAAGATCACATCTACAAATCAAATAACGTATATAGCTACGACTCGCAGAACAAGTGTAGACGCAATATTTCCATAGCGATATAACGAACGGACTTTTGTGCATTTCTCGCTTTCCACATTGTCAATTGAAGTGTACTTACAGCCATCCCCGGTATCGAGACGCGCTTGCAACTCTTTTACTTGCATATCTTTTCGCTTTAATTCATGCGACATGGTATCTAATCGCTGCTTGAAATCCCTCAATTCTCTAAAACAAGGAAAAAATAAAAAAGACGAGAATAAAAATATTCAAATACTGTTAAGAATACGGCACACAAAAAACTTGAGTAGTAAGACGTAAGCAAATCAATATTTTGAATTTATTACTATTTTTGTTTATTGCCTCTATTGTGATTGGCCGATTAGCTTACTGCTTACATTTTACTGCCTTACATTTTCTTATGTGCCAAAGCATTTATCGTTTTTTTGTTTGTAACTGGCGCAATATTATTTTTCATCAATTCCTCAGTGAAAATTACTTTTGAGCAGCTATCAAATCCGAACGAGTTTTGGTGAGTTCCTCTGAAATTGCTTGCTTCGCTTGTATTTCACTTTGTAAGGAGCTCTGCAAATTCAAAAGTTCCATCTTATCGAGCTTCTGCGATCGACGATTTCGCCAATTTTTATCCGTCATTGTAGTTCCACTTCCAACACCACCAATTCCACCAGAGTGTTTCAGGAATTCCAATTCTTCCGTCATTTTTGTAGCCAAAGCCTGAGATCAGAATAGATAATAATATCCTTTTGTGAACAGAGGCTAAGTAATTAATAAAAAATTTGTTCAATCTAAACATCATCATATCTCGATAAATAATAGACATTCAAGGATAAAATAATCAAAACGCAAATGCGTACCTGCAAATATCCACGAGCATCTTTTTCATCTGATACCCACTGAATAATTTCGGTAATTTGAGCTTCCCACTGCGCTATAGCTTCTTTCTTGTTTCTCAACTCTTCGTATTCGTCCTCCAACTGTCTTCTTTCACTCTGTAATCTATTAACGCTATCAGTGAGAGCACCGAGTTCTAACACAAGCTTCTTATTTTCTTCAACTAATATAATCCTTTCCCTCTCATGACGCCTATTTAACTCGTTTATAGTTTCTTCGCTATCGGTGATATTTTCCAATCTCGCAGCATCCAATTTCTCCTTGGTGAGTTGCACCTCTCTTTCCAACAGTTCTCTTCTAGTTTCCGCTTCGTGCAATTGTTCTTGCAAACTTCGAATTTCAAGGTTAAATCTACTTTGTTGTTGAGTCAAGTTTTCATTATACTGAACCTCAAGCTTTTCAACTTCCGCTTTTAATCTATTAATTTCTTGAGTGGCCAAAGTGTGATTCGCACTAGCATCATTTCCAAGAGAACGTTGTCTGATCTTCTCCATCTCTTCTTGCATCTGTTTGCAATATTCCTCGCTGCGTTCTCTTAATTTCCTTTCTTTGCTCGTCTCTGCCATCGCTTCGTCGATTCTATTCTCCAACTCTCTACGCAATTTCTCAGCTTTCCGAATATCATGGCGTAAAGTATCGACCTTCTGCATCGCAACTTCTAACTCTTCCTCTTTGTCACGAACTTGTCTCGATAATTTTTGCTTCTGTTGCCGCAGTTCGGATAATTTATCTGATACTTCCGTATATTCCGTCATCGCGAGCTTACGTTGCGTGAGCGCATCCTTCAATTCCTTGTCTTGAAGTTTTAATTTCTCCTGCGCGTCCAACTTATCCTTGATAGCTTCTTCTTTTTCTGAGCGTAAACATCGAACTAATTTCTCAAGTTCCCGATATTTCATCATGTCACCATTATCTAAAGTTCGTAATTCGCGAGGAATATCCATAGATTTCAAATGCGACTCCAATTCTATATAGAACAAGCAGATGTTACGTCAATGTTTTAACACAAACACATACATACACAAATTACGGAAATTTAAACTTATAATTTTACCACAATTGCGTTTTGTGAGCGTGTTTATTTCATCTTGAAGTTTTCTGGTTGCATTATTAGAATCTGGTGAGATACCAGGCGAAGAATGACTTATACTCGAATGATTTTTCATATCGTCAATAGTTTGTACCAATCGTATATTTTCTTCTTCGAGTATCTGTATACGTTTGTCTGTCTGAGATAGAGTAGAAATACAACCCAGATCCGATATGCAACTGTAATGTTAAAAACTGAAGATAAAGCAAATAATATATTATGAAAAATCGACAAATTCGGCAGTAACACGCTATTCGCAACAACTCGATTCGTCTAATCAGTCTTACAGTGTTTCGTAAATACAGCGATCAGTTTTGCTCCATAAAAGTACAACAATACGAATAGTGCCTTGAGGAGCATTTCAACTGCCGACGATATTATCGCTATGTAAAAAGCAATATTTTTATCTGCTTTTGAGATTGGTTTCATATTGATATTTGCACCAAGCAAAAATATATCCGCTATCAATCCTCGATCAAACTGACCAGCGAAATCAGTGTAATATAAGTGATGGAAAAATATAATATTTCCTTTCATAAGAGATGGCTATATTGCGATAATTTTTACAAAATGACAGAGATTTCAGATACAAATAAGCGATATTTCTTGCAGTATTATATCTGCTTTATTTAATATCATCTCTAGCGATATTAATTGTTACTCGGGTCATGTGATTGTTACTCGGGTCACTTTTACGTCTTTTTGTAATGTGACAATCAAGGAAATAATGGAACATTAATATTCGTGAGTGTCATGTCGTCGGGTATGGTTACAACACAAATATTAGAAAGGACATGTTACATACCTTCCTTGCGTGAAACTAAAACCAACAAATGGTAAATGAAGCGCAGAAAAGGCAGAATTTGCGGCTGGTGGAACAGCATCGGAAGTGCGAACATCAGTATCATCAACGTCAAAGTTGGACGTGTCACTAGGTGATGAAACTTCAGGAATGTATGGCGCGGTACTATCTCTCAGCGTATCCCAATCGACTCCGTCGAACCACGGATGTTTCTGCATTTTTAATTATTAATATTTTTTAATTATTAATATTTTTTAAAAATAACATATGGGTAAAATCTTAAAATATGCTGTCATAATTACTATAATAAAAACTACCTTGAAGTCATCTATTCCGTTTTGGCCTAGTCTAAATTCAGAGCTGCAAATCAATTTCCGCATCAGGTCTTTGGCTTCTTCAGAAACATCATACATAGCGTCCATAGGAAAATCAAAACAATTCTACGAAAAGGAATTGTTAATTCCAATTATTAAGCAACAAACAAAAGGTGTTGTTTTAACGAAAAAAAAATCTATAGGAATTTTAAAGTTTTACCTTGTGATTCATAATTTTTCCATAAGTCTCGACTAGAGATTCTGCATAAAAAGGTGTTTCGCCATAGAGCATTTCATACATACACACTCCAAGAGACCACCAATCGCATTCAGGACCATATTGTCCTTGACCATCCTCCATTGCCTAACAGTAGTAATAAAATATAAAAGATATAAATATGATAAAGTACAACATATGCAAATGTGATGAGCGAGAAAGGTCAAAGTAACATATCTTTATCCTGCAGAATAATGTATTACCCTCAATATCTCTGGTGAAATGTAATCCGGTGTACCAACAGCGACGTTACTTTGCACCGTACCATCTTCGAACAGTCGTAAACAAGAACCGAAGTCAGCTAATCTGATATGACCATTTGCATCCAATAAAACATTATCGGGTTTTATGTCACGATGTACATAGCGTAAGTCATGTATAGAACCTATAGCTAGCACCATCTCTGCTATGTAAAATCGAGCCATATCCTCGGGTAGGCGATCCTCGAATTTGCTCAGTAACGTTAATAAATCTCCACCGCAGTAGTAATCCATGACCAGATACTGTGGCAACACAATACAAAAAACAAAGCAATACAATCAGTCACAGCAATTAGTGATACAAAGGGTGGTCAATACTTTTTACAAACATAAAAGTTGTGCAACATTAAGTGATATTACCAAGTTATTGTCATCTTGAAAGGCATAATGCAGATTCGTGATCCATCTGCGATCACCATACACTAATACATCCCTTTCTTCTCTAAAGCACGCCGTTTCAGCACGTTTTAACATTTCCCATTTGTTCAAAATTTTCATAGCAAATACTTTGTCCGAGCCGCGCATTCTTACAACGCATACTTCCCCAAAAGCACCTCTGCCAATTACTTTGACGATTTCAAAGTCCTCTCGTGTCAATTGCAAGTTTTTGATGCATGAAGTTATTGGTTTCACTGCAAAGAATCAATGATGTGATCGACATGTATGTATGTATGTATACACGACAGTCAAATACAGACAAAGTTTAAGAACAAAGATAAAATTATCTCGCCGAGATTTAAAAGAAACAATCCCTTACCAAACTCAATAAAATCGGAAACAGTCTTTTCACGGCGTAACGAAGAATTGCAGCATTCGTCATATAGCACAAGCAAAACATCGATAAGTGTCTCAATCGAAACGATATGACCAGCTCGTCCACTTTGAGCAGAATCACCGATAAACAGGCCTTCGAGTTGGCATAATTTTCCTCCTATGCCTAAAAAAACATTTTTACATATGTATAAATACAGTATAAATTAGCTAATAAAAAAAGACTATAATTATATGAAAAAGTATATATGTTAAAGGTGCATATCTTGTGTGTATGAGTACACAAATATATCCATACTTGTCCATACAAATATATCCATATTGCAAAATACTTCTTGCAATCTTTTGTAAAATTATATCCTAATATATATATATATATATATATATATATATATATATATATTTTGTTGCATTGTTACTTTTGTTAGAAAGTCCTTTCAGCATAACGTCAGGAGGAAGATGACCATAAAGATATCGTGACGAATCTGACATGTCGTCTTGTAGATAATGCTGTTTTTTACCACAATCTACAGATGACATTTCCATTGTTGTTACTCGTCTTTACCTCCTTATACGACATTATGTTTCGCTAAAATTCCTGTAATACAAATAATTTCTTCAAAGGTTCAGATATTTACAGTTGTACAATGTAACAATCTCTTGTATACAAATTTTACATATATATAGACATATATGTAATATATTTTAATTATAAGATTTTAACATTTTTCCGAGATAAATTCACAAAAAGCAAATCTATTTCTCATTTTTATGCAATACAGCAGTTTTGTCATAAATCAAAGATTACAAAGGAAAAAAAGGAGTAAGATAAAGAGACAATTAAAGGAACATTAAAAAAAAACAAATACATAAATACATAGGCAGAAAAAAATGGAAAATAAAAAGAGCTAGGAGCAAATAGATAAATGTAAATTTAAAAGTGTAAACTCTTTCCTTCGTGAATATGTTCCAACATCATCTAAATAACTTGAAAACATTAATAATCCTAGTTTAATAATATCGAGAGAAGGATTTCTTCTAGAAGAAATGGTAAAGT